>Ga0056109_1000031_pt1 | contig 67104 bp, 63 predicted proteins | sample WorMetG1BERMUDA2_FD_80077 | JGI IMG/M metagenome (GOLD analysis project Ga0056109, IMG submission 80077) | Marine gutless worms symbiont microbial communities from Max Planck institute for Marine Microbiology, Germany - Inanidrilus... ...
CATGGCAACACAGCGGGCCCCATTCCCGCACATCTCAGCTTCACTCCCGTCAGCATTGAATATGCGCATCCGGACATCCGCCCTATCCGAGGGCATGATTAAAATGAGCCCGTCACCGCCCACTCCAAAATGACGGTCAGCAATGCGGACCGCCAGTTTCTCAGGACTATCAACTCGTTCCTGAAAAGTGTCAACATACACATAATCATTACCGGCACCGTGCATCTTAATAAAACGCACACCCTACCCCTCTGATTTTTTGCTGACAATATACAAAACAAAGGGGTGTCCCTGTATTTCAGGAGACCCCTCTTCCCCTCAAGCGGTCCAGCTTCTAATACGCGTCCGCAGCAGCAGCCGCTTCCACATATTCATCTGGAGCGTTTTCAAAAGCCTCCAGAACCGCTTCCTGGAGATTGTTTCTAAAATGGGTATTGATTGGATGAGCGACATCCTTGAACTCACCACGAGTGGTCTTCCGGCTCGGCATAGCAACAAAAATACCATTCTTTCCATCGATAACCTTCATATTATGTACCACAAAACAGCTATCAAAAGTCACAGAAACATAGGCCTTGAGCTTCCCCTCGCCTATCACCTTCTTCACTCTGATGTCAGTAATTTGCATATTCACGCCTCATCATTCATCAATGGACCTCATCTGGTGATATCCTATACTATCTGTAGTACTGTTTCAAGGGGAAAAAAACAGCATCTTCTTCACAATTCTCTGACAGAAACAGTGGCCCCTGGCTGAATAATGCCTTCATTTTTCGTGAAATGGCTGCCGGCTTTTACCGTGCGCAACCAGAGGAGGGCCTGCACACCAGCCCCGGGTACGGTGAGCTTGCACTTGAAGGGGAGCGGATCTCCAGCGACATCTTTGTACAAAGAGTAGTGGATATCCCCGCGAATCCTCTTATTTCGGTAAACCAGAGAACGGCTGATCAGCAGCTGCTTTTTGTCGAGAATGATTTTCTGCTGTTCTCTCTTGCTCTCCCGGAAAACAACATACCTGCTCCGAGCTTCCAGACTCTCCACATTGGCCGCATCAGGGATCAAATAAGGGTACAGAGAGGCCAGCTGCAGGAGCTCTTCCATTGTTACATGAATTCCGGCAAAGGAGTACAGATCAAACCCTTTAAGCACAGCTTTGTAGAGTGTTCTCTGGAGAGGGAAATAGAGGGTAACCGCCCCATTCTTAACAAGCAGATCCGCCCAGAGCGTATTGTCCAGATTACCACGAAAAGTGATCCGGAACAGATCTCCTTCCCTCAGAATACGTACACTCAGATTCAGCTCGCGCTTCTTATCTTTATAATAGAAAAAACCTGACCCAAGAAAGGAGTGGAATCTTTTTGCTTTCTCTCCCAGAACCTCCAGCTTGCGGGACAGCATAGGGAGCAACCGCCCGGCAGGGCGGATCCGCCCTGCCGGAGAGCTCCCGGCACAGCCGCTGAAAAACAAGACTGATGTGATACACAGTAACATAAACCGATATTTCATTTCTTTCTCCATGGTTGTTGGCCAGCTAATCTTCTCATCCGGATTTTTTTAAAGAGGGAACAGCTCCGCCCCTCCTGTACACACTGAGGCCCCCCTCCTTCCACTAGAAACTGCGAAGATACCGGACAAGATTGAAAAATGCAGGACCCTGTTTTCCACGCCCCGCAGCCGCATCAAGGGTACGAGTGGAACAAACAAAGGCTGAAACAGAAAGAAAAAACAAAAGGGCAAAAGCGGGGGGCACTCCTACTGGGTGTACAGGGACCGGAGACGGTTCATCTGCTGATTAAGATGAGGGTTCCTCTTGAGATAATTGCGGATCGTTCCCTGGTTCTTTGTCAGATAATCAATATACTTCTTCTCGGTCAAACCGAAGGAACGATAAAAATTATGCCGCTTCTTCTTCATAAAATCCTGAAATTCACGGGTCCATTTCTTCTGTTCTTTGAAAAGATCAATGGTAACCTGGACATACGTCTTCGGTGTGAGATGTTCGATTTTCTTACGCATAACAACAGGCGCTTCGGAGCCGCCAGGCCCCTTCCCTGTAGTGGTCTCATTCCCTTTCCCACTGGAGCAGCCGGATATCAGTACAGCCAGTAACAACGCAGTCAGCAGTTTGGTACGCATTGCAGTATACCTGTCCTTTTATTTTCTACTTAGAAAAGTATACCAGCTGTTTCAGACTGTCAAGACGAATTGAAGGTCCTCGTTTGTACAAGGCTCTTTGATACGCGTATCCAGCGTGTTGCAAAAATCGGAAGCCGAAATAGTACTCTTTTTCTCATGCGATTGAGAGAAACTATCGGGTTATAAAAGTGTGCCCCACTGCATTCGGCTCCCCGGGAACGATAAGACGCATACCGGCAAGATGCACCTCTTCACGGAATCGCGCGGTGCCGGTCCTCACCCGTCCCCGCACCACTGCCCCTGGCTTCAAAGGAGACAGCTTTCTGGAAAAAGAAAACTCCGGAATCCAGTGCAGCGGAATCGACTCGATCCAGGCTCCGGAAACCGTGGCTGTCGATAGATTTTGAATTGTATACTCCAGCTCAATCGGAAAACGGCCCATAAGCTTAAGCGTAAAGGAGAGAGCAGTTCTTCCAGCCAGAAGACGGCCTCTGGTGGCTGCAGTGGCACCGGCAATCCCCCACTCCGCACCGCTGTTTCCTCCGGTTCTTCCCCAGACAGCCCGGGCAACATCATGCCAGAACACCCCGGCGGCCCTGCCGCCATGAGAAAAACGGGTCAGCCCCCGTATCGATCTGCGATAGAACTCGATCAGGGGATGGACCCCTCTCCTGCGATTGAGTTTCCGATCCACACAGTTACCCGGGACAAGGTTAACCTGGCGAGCATCCAGATAGGATTGCCACTGTTTTTCCATCCCATCAAATTGCTCCCCGGTGGCTTCATAAAGCATAGCAGCATCCATGCTGCACCCGGCGTCAATCATCATATATGGATCCTGACCGTGCTGTCTACCGTGCTCCCACCCCAGCGTGAATACCCAGACCGGCTTCGTCACCCCGGCATTGCGGATCACGCTTCCGATCAGTGAGGCTACATGGTGCGCGCGCCACCAGCGCCAGGCGTCAACCGTCCTGCGGTCTTTTCGCTCAAGCAGCTGTCTGGCAAACCAGACCATCCGCCTCTTTTTAGAACGCCTCCCCCAATCTCCGGGCACAGGGAGGTGCATATCCCGGACCACATGATCAACCAGTTCAAAACCGTCTGAATGGCCGGTCCGCATAAAATCAAAACCGATATAATCCACATGCCTCTTCCCCTGCATCGCTCTGGCAAAAGCACTCATGTCAGCGATTCTACGGCGGCTGGCCAGCGACGCGTGCAGAGAGGGGGCAAATTCCCCATTGCCTGCATATTTCATTGATGGATAGTATCCGCACTTCAGATGGCCGCCATGCGGCGTATAGAAAGAGATAATATAAGCCCCAAAGGACAACCCCCTTTTCTTAGCCGCCGGCCCAAGCAGATCGATATTCCGGAGCGTATCCTGACAAAAGGGATTAGCCGGAGAGACCCCTCTATCGTTCCCGGAAGCCTGGCTTCCCAGGATCCAGAAAGAGTCCGCTGTAAGAAAAGCAGCCCAATCCAGCAGTCGTTTCCAGTCCCCTGTTCTGCCGTCCGGCCCTTTCACGCGCTGGTACTCCATCCGGTTGGCACTCTCCATCGTCATCACTGAAAATCCCGGAGGAAGGGGTTTGACCTTACGCCCCCGGATCTCCAGCTCTACAGTGTAAACCCTGCCTGAAACTCCCCGGGCGAAGACAGCCGCTGTATACCTGCCAGAAACAGGGCCAAAGCCGGGGTTGAGTCTGGCCACCAGAAAACGCCCCTCTCTGCAGAAAGGTGCAACAGGCCGGATACCGCCGCAAAGAACCGGATGCCCGTCTCTGTAGAGAACAGCATAGAGGGGATATCTCTCAAACCCCTTTTCAGGAAAAGCGAGCAGCCGGATAAGCTGGTGCCTTCTGTAGATTTCTCGATCCGGAATAACTGTCAAAGAGCGGGAAGATATGGGCCGGAGTTTCTGCTGCTGCTTCCGTCGAAAGTCTGCCTGAAGCGATCGGTACAGCAAAGCCGGGATCCACACAGGCCGGATCGAGGTTGCATATACATCAGCCAGACGCTCCGGTGGTACATTGCTCTGCAATTCCGGACTGTACATTGGCTCAACACCCAGGAGAGAGGCCGGAGATACTGAAGGGGTGAAATACTCTTCTCCCATCAGCTGGTCCATCAGTAGATAGCTACCAAGCATCAAACAGAGGGCACAAGCCGTAACCCGGGTGAATATCAATAATATAAAACGGTGAAATAATTTCCTACCAGGTGTCAGTTGAAAATCTCCCGGGCCCGCTCAAGATCCTCCAAGAAATCGATTTCCGTCCAGGGCAGACCAGCCACAAACTCGAAGCCGATGGGGACCTCTTTCATCAAATCATTGAGTACGGTTTCATATTCCAGCGTCTCCTCCTGATTCTCCACCCGCTTCTTAAGAAGAGCGCGGAAAACCTGCCCTGCAACGCTGCCGCATTTAAAGAAACCCACACCCTCTCCCATTACAGGATAGTTGTTACTGAGTCTCCGGCCGATCTCCCGGACCCGGCCTTCCTCATCAGCTCCGAGCTTCATCTCTTCATCGTCATTATTGAAATCAGCATCAAGCAAAAGACAATTTTCATTCCCGCTCCTCAGCAATCTGCGCAGTAGTTCTGATGGGAAAGCCACATCCGCATCCATCAGCAAAAAAGGCCTGTCGAAATAGCCGGCAGCAGCATAGGCGGAGAGAATATTACCCTTACGATATTCCTCATTGAGGATATACTCGAAGCCAGGATCCGGATACTGTTTTTCCAGATGCGCCTCAACCTCTTCGGCCATATACCCGAGTACAAAGATGATATTTGTAACTCCGCATTCAGTGAGTGTATCCACGTAGCGGTCAACCAGCTTCTTCTCGCCAACCTTCAGGAAGCACTTGGGCTGCCTCTTACCCTCCTCCTGAAGACGTCTGCCAATTCCAGCCGCCAGAATGATCGCCTGCATAGCAACACCTCCCATCCAGAATAGAGCATCAAAACCCGTGCTGGTAATATAGCAGCACACCGGATGAGACGGCAATGAAAAAGGATGGTGCGTAGCAGATAACCCATATCAATGCTCTTTACTCTTTCCGGAAGCCCTCCATATCGGAACAAAATAATCCAGACCGTCAGGATTAACCCAGTACCCGATCCCGGCAACCCGGACCCAGACCCAGAAAGTCGGTGTATCAATCCGCTTCCCGCGAAGCGGAGCGCTGTACCAGTAGCGACTCGCTGTAGTTGCTCTTACAGGTTGTGTCAGTGGAATCTGAGATGAAAACCCACCAGCAGGCTCAGGCCCTTTTTCCAGTACCCAACCGTAAACCCCGGCCCGGCGGAAAATCCGTTTCCGAAAATAAAAACGGCCCAGTGGACAGACCAGAACCTCTATCCCTTCTGGCAGCGGCCTGCCCTTAAACATCAGACTCTGCCAGTGGAACTCGAAGCGGGTTCCCGCCATTTCGATACCGCTGCGACGGCTCCAATCAGCAGCCGGGGACTTCAAGGAAACGGAACAGCAGAGCAGAAATAAAAAGCATACAATACAATAGTTCAATGTTTGCATCCACATGTCAACCAGAGAAATAATGAATATCAATACGCTTCAGAAATAATGCAGGTGCGATCTGGCCAGTACAGCGAAGTGAAGCGCCGTACACGGCTCCTGCCGGCCGCATCCATGCACCGGATATTGTGCTGCGTCCCCCCTGGTGGGTTGAATCACAGACCACAAGAGGGGGAATACCTATGACAATAATAGCACAGAGTGAGCCCTCTTTGCCGGAAAAACAGGAGGCGTCCTGAAGGTCGCAAACAGCTTGCCGCAGATCAGCATTCCCTTCCGCACGCTTCCCTTTCTATATTTTACTGATGCAGTCAGACAAGAAAGCAACCGCCTGCTCACCAGAAGAGTTCTTAGTAGACCTTCTGACAGAACTGAAGGAAGCAGGCGCAGGCTACAACAGCAAAAAACTCCATGCCGCCTTTGAACTGGCCTGCACCATGCACAGCTCCCAGAACCGTGCCTCAGGCGAACCGTACATCCGCCACCCGGTCGACGTGACCGCGATTCTGGCCCACATGGGCCTGGATGGGGATGCGCTCATTGCAGCCCTGCTCCACGATCTTGTGGAAGACACTGCTATCACCATCTCTGATATTAAATCGCAGTTCGGCACAGAGGTGGCCCGACTGGTTGAAGGGGTCACAAAAATTTCCCATATCCGGGCTGATCCGGCCTCCAGACACGCGTCGGCTGAAAATATCCGGAAGATCCTGTTCGCCATGGTAGAAGATTTGAGGGTGATCTTCATCAAACTGGCTGATAGACTGCACAACATGAGGACCCTGGATCATCTCAAACCGGAAAAACAACAGCGGATAGCCAGAGAGACTCTGGAAGTCTACGCCCCCCTGGCCAACCGCATCGGTATCGGCTGGATCAAAAATGAACTCGAAGATCTCTCCCTGAAATACCTGGACAGAGAAGCCTACTATGACCTGAAGCAGAGGATAGAAAGGAAAAAAAGCGAACGCAACGCCTATGTCCGCGCAGTGACAGAAATACTTGCAACTGAACTGAATAAACACAACCTGGATTGCACTGTTAAGGGCCGGGCCAAGCACTTCTACAGCATCTACAAAAAAATGCAGGACAAGCAAAAAAGCTTTGAAGAGGTGCATGACCTTACAGCGCTGCGCATTACCACCAGAGAAATTCCGGAATGCTATCAGGTGCTCGGGATTATCCACAGCCGCTTCCGCCCGCTCTACCACCGGTTCAAAGACTACATCGCCATGCCCAAATCCAATATGTACTCCTCCCTGCACACAACAGTGGTTGGACCGGAAGGACGGCTGCTGGAAATTCAGATCCGGACAGTGGAAATGGACATCATCGCCGAGGAAGGGGCGGCAAGCCACGTTATCTACAAACAGGGAGGCACAACAGACGATGAGCAGGGCCTCTCTCTTTCATGGCTCAAAAAACTGAAAAGCTGGGAAAAATCGCTCATTGATCCTCACGAATTCATGCAAGAAATCAAGGAAGATCTTCTGCAGGATCAGATTTACGTTTTCACCCCCAATGGAGACGTAAAACGGCTCTCTCAAGGCGCCACGCCTGTTGACTTCGCCTACCACATCCATAGTGATATCGGGCACCACACTGTGGGTGCCCGGGTGAATGGCAGGATGGTTCCTCTGAAAACTGAATTGAAAAACTGCGATTTCGTGGAAATCCTCACCTCCCGTACCGCGCATCCAAGCACCTCATGGCTCAAATTCGTTAAATCATCACGCGCCAGAGCAAAAATCCGCAACTACATAAAGAAATATCTGGATACAGAGAGGATCTTTTTTGACATAATAAAGGGGAAGAACCAGCCCCTTCCGCAGCCGCGACTCCCCCCGAAGGGAAAAAGCGGCGAAAAAATCGACAAACGCAACAAAGAGCTCTTCCTGGAAGGGGAGAAAAATCTACTTTTCGAACTCGCTCGCTGCTGCAATCCCGCCCCGGGCGAGGCGATCACAGGCTATGTATCCAGAGGCCGGGGGATCATCATCCACCGCAGGGACTGCTCGAATGTCCCCAATTTGCTTGAAGATCCGGACAGAATAGTCTACCCCTCCTGGAGGCAGAAAGAGCGCCACTATGCAGGGGCAATCAGCCTTCAGGTTCAGGACGACCGCTACATCCTTCCGGAGATCATTGATATCATCTCCAGCATCAATCTGGACCTCTCTTCAGCTCGCAAGAGACCTCTGGACAGCGAGGGGGGGAAAATCCGAATAGACATTAAACTGAAATTCACCTCTCCAGAAGAGTGGAAAATACTTCGGAGAACGCTTGCCAGAGAAAAAAGGGTTGAGCAGATCCTCCACGCCAGATATGAGGAAGTCCAGGAGAGATAACAGTATTACGTCGCAATACATTCCCATGTTCTCTTCTGAACCTTGTAGACTAGACATTTCTCCATGTCTGCTATATACTATATATTAGAATTGACAGCATCAGTCAGGGAAAAGAGGAGAATATGTATGATTGCAATTGAGAAACCTGTTTTGTTTCCCCATCTCTGGTTTGATAGCAGGGCTGTAGAGGCAACTGAATTTTACTGTTCACTGTTTCCTGAATCCAGAATAACCTTCAGAAGTATTATCCGTGAGACCCCTTCTGGTGACTGTGATTATCTCTCTTTCGAGCTATGGGGACAGAAGTTTGAATCCATTAGCGCCGGACCGCAGTTTAAATTTAACCCTTCTATCTCTTTTATGATCAATTTCGATCCTCTGTTTTTCCAAAATGCCGAAGATTCAGACAATGCAGCGAGGGAGAAACTGGACTACATCTGGGAAAAGCTCAGCGATAATGGGCAGCCTCTGATGGAATTGGGTGAGTATGAATTCAGCAAGCGTTATGGCTGGATACAGGACAAATATGGTGTATCCTGGCAGCTTATACTCACCGATTCTGATGGGGAGCCCAGGCCTCCTATCATGCCATGTCTGCTTTTTGCAGGAGATCAGTGCGGGAAAGCTGAGGAAGCAGGAGCTTTCTATCAATCTGTTTTCCCCCACTCGACAAAAGGCATCATTGCCAGATATCCCGCTGGAATGGAACCGGATAAAGAAGGAACCATTATGTTTTCAGATTTCAAACTGGGGGAGAACTGGATAATCGCGATGGATAGCGCGCAGAACCATAATTTCCAATTTAATGAAGCGATCTCGTTTATCGTCAGCTGTAAGAATCAGGCTGAAATCGATTATTTCCGGGCAAAGCTCACTGCAGTACCGGAGGCTGAACAGTGTGGCTGGTTGAAAGACAAATTTGGCGTATCCTGGCAGATTGTCCCGGAAGAGCTCAATACGCTTCTGGAAAAAGGGAGCGACAGGCAACAAAGGGCTGTAAGTGAAGCTTTTTTAAAAATGAAGAAGTTTGATATAGATAAACTACTGCATCAGGCGTACAAAAAAAATCAATAACGAGGGAAATATTTCTCTCTACCCTTGAACATATGAGTGATGATGTTATGCGGGAACCCCAGATACTACCTCTCGCTGCAATTCAGCTGTCCTGGCACCTGAGAGAAATAACTGTTGTCAAATTATCAGGAAGAACATACAATATTGCCAGCCAGGTCTCTGTGAACAGAGCCTGCCCGCGTTCAAGCCCGGGGCTGCCGCACAGCACCGGTACGGAGCTCGCAATACCGCTTCACAGCTTCAGGAGCCGTAATGAATCTGCTTTTGATCGACGCAAAAAAGAATATTCGCGATCTGCTGATTAAAAAACTCTTCCCCATGGGGATCACGCTGTATCACATCTCCAGCATGGAAATAGAAAAGGTGCTGCACTTCATCTCCGACAATCAGATCAAGCTCCTGATCCTGGATCTGGACCTGGGCCCCAAAGAGGGGCTGCAACTCCTGCTCACCATCGGCACTCTACCGATAAAACCGATCCGAACGATCATATCCAGCCTGACGGATAAAAAAATCATCATGCCCTTAATCAGCTGCGGCATAGCCGGATATTTCCTGAAACCATTCACAGAAGAAAAAGGGCTGCCTGGACTGATTTCCATCCTCAGTGAGATAGAAAACAAAAACGAATTGAGGAAATTTCATCGAGTCAGTCCAGCCGAGAACGAGGAAAACAGGGTTTTCCTCAGACTGGCAGGCAATTCCAGGCTGATTCCCGGGACAGTGCTCAATATCAGTGCAGGCGGCGCCGCGATCAGCTGTAGCGAGGAGCTGCCGGATGAGATGATGAAACAGGGGGACTTTGTTCAGAAAATTCAGATCAAACTGGGGAAACAGGATCTTATCCTTTCCGGAGATGTGGTTTTTAAAAAGGGCAATGTTTTCGCGATTACCTTTAAAAAATGCTCTGAGGAGGACCTCTTCGCAGTCTCCAAATACATCTTCACCAGAATCAGCGAAACCGTCTGACAGAATAAATGATCTGTAGAAAAAAACGGCGGCCGATAAGACGTTGCTTTTTTGATCGTTACAGGATGCTAGACTGTGGCCGGTTTTTTCTTCTTCTGCAGCTCCTTCACACCGGTCACTTTTTCGATGAAAAGGTACACCGGAGAAGCGATATAGATGGAGGAATAGGTGCCCACAATGATACCGATGATCAGTGTGAACGCAAAATCCTTAAGGTTAGCGCCGGCAGAAAAATAGATCGCCAGTACAGCCAGTAAAGTGGTCACAGAGGTGATCACTGTTCTGGAAAGTGACCGGGTAACACTGCGGTTGATAACCTCAGGAAGATCCTCTTTGCGGGTGAACACCAGGTTTTCACGGATCCGGTCAAACACAACAATAGTGTCGTTGATGGAGTAGCCGAGAATGGTCAAAATCGCCGCAATGATCGGAACATTGAGCTCAATCTGCATTACAGAGATCACACCAAGCATAATACAGACATCGTGAAGAAGAGCAGAAACAGCGGCAAAGCCAAATCGGTAGTCAAATCGAATAGCGATGTAGAAAAGAATAACAAGCGCCACACCGATTGCGAGCATAAACGCAGAGGATTCCACCTCTTCCCCGATAGTTGCGGATACAGCAGTGAACGATTTCCAGTTGAAAGCGTAAAGGAAGTCCACCTTCTCCCTGGAGCGACTGTTACGAATCAACGTGAAGCGGCTATCAGGGCCAAAGATGCCTTCAATTCTGGTCCGCAGCTCTGACTCGTCAAGCACCCTGCCCCGTACTGTATACCGGCTCATCCCGGAACCAGCGGGCTCGGAAAGAACCCGGTTGTAACGGATACCCTTGAAAATCTTTTCAATCTTCAGCTTTGTTTCCGTGTCAGATGCACCGTCAAGCACAACTGTGTAAAGTACCCCGCTGGCAGTAATATCTCCAGCAAGCTTCACATCCCGCTGCGCAGCCAGTGCGGCTTTGATCCTGTCCGCTGTAGCCTTGTAATGGTAGCTCAGATCCCCACTGACGAGAAAACGTTTGATCTGCTTACCCGAGCCGATCTTCACCATCACATCATGAATGGAAAAATTACCGGCTTTTTTAAGCAGGAGCGCCAGTTCCGCCTTTGTCGCTCCCTCTCCGGGTTCAAGCTGAAATACGAGTTTAGCCTGCGGCTTAAACTGCTTCCTGAGGAGCCTGTTGAGGGCTTTTTCCAGCTCCTCTTTTTTTACAATCCAGCCTTCCCCTTTAAAATTCTTCACCCGGACAAGATAACCGGAACCATGATCTGTAACACCTTTGACAACCGGCAGTGCGGAACCGCTTGTTTCCAGACTGGATATATTGCGGCCCAGGTTGACAGTCATAGGCTCTTTTGTGCCGTCAGCAAGGATTTTAATCACAGTCACACTGGCAAACAGCTTGCGCAGGGTGAGCACATCCATTTTTGAAAAATAGGTATTCAGCTGAGCGGACAGCCCCCCTGTAAAATCGATACCCTTATTGAATTTTGTGAGTCCGACAAAGGAAACCACACTGAAACTGATAATAGCCAGCGACAGGATGAGAAACACCCGCCTGAAACCCATAAAATTGATTGTTTTTTTCATCAAATACCTCCCTCTCGTTCTGCTTCCACTGCTGGCTAGATTGCGATCTTCTTAAATCGGAACGCAGAGATGGACATGTCAATCAGGAGCCGGGAAACAAAAAGCGCGGTGAACATGGATGAACAGATGCCGATCATCAGGGTGACCGCAAACCCCTGGATAGCGCTTGAACCGCCAATTTGAAAGAGCAGAAGCGCTGCCAGCAATGTCGTAATATTGGCGTCAAGAATAGTGCGGAAAGCCCGTCCAAAACCTTTATCAACCGCTACCCGCAGCTGGTTCTTGCCGCCTTTGAGCTCTTCCTTTATCCGCTCAAAGACAATCACATTCGCATCCACGGACATACCCAGTGTCAGGATAAGACCGGCAATCCCGGGCAGGGTGAGGGTCGCGCCGAGCATTGTCAGGATCGCGAGCACCAGCACAACATTGAGAAGAAGAGCGATATTGGCGATCAATCCGGCGAATTTATAGTAGACAAACATGAAGAGGATAACGAGCCCAAAACCGATCGCCAGGGCAAGCATTCCTGATCTCACAGAATCCCGCCCAAGTTCTGGACCAACAGCACGCTTCTCCTCAACGCGGAGAGATACATTAAAAGAGCCTGCGGAGAGGATGGCGGCCAGATTCTTTGCTTCATCAAGCGTGAAAGAGCCGCTGATCTCCCCACGTCCGCCCGGGATAACGCCTTCGATATTGGGGTAAGACATCACTCTGCCGTCAAGTACAATGGCCAGCTGATGGCCTTTGTACTTCCTGGTGATCGCTCTGAATATATCAACCCCTTTCCCCTTCAGGGTGAAGGCGATCTTGATCTGATTATCCTGAGAATGGGTCGGTGTTGCGCTGCGCACATATCGCCCATCAAGAAGGATCTCTTCTCTGAGGAAGATGCGACCCGCTTTACGCTGAATACCATCTTCATCAGATTCCCAGCACTGATAGAGCGCTGTCCCCTTCGGGACTTTGAAGCTTGTCGGAACCTTCACGTCATCAGCAATGCGCCAGTTGACATATCGGGGGTTGGAACTGGTGTTGGTAAAGAGAGACCTGTTATAGGTTGCACTTTTTTCATATCCAAACGTCTTTTTGAAGTTGATCACTGTTGTCTTATCAACCAGCTGAAAAGTGAGACGCCCCACTCTGGAGAGCAGATCCTCAGCAGCCTGAGGGTCCTTAACGCCTGCCAGACTGACCGTAATCCGCTCATTGTTGGCGATCTCAATCCTCGGCTCAGAAATACCGAACTGGTTGATTCGGTTTCCGATAACTTTATAGGCGGACCGGACAGCCTGCTCTTTATCCGCGGCAAAGCGAGCTTTAAGAAGCTCCTCCGCTTCCTGCTTCAGGATAGCAGAGTCCACACTCTTTCCTTTATATTTTTTCGAGTTCGTGACCTCTGAAAGATAATTCTCAAAGAGTTTCTTCTTCAATACGTCATCTTTGATACCCAGCACCAGATAGAGACCACCCTGCAGGTCAAGCCCGAGATTGATGACCTTTTTCCGGGTTTTCTTCAAAGCAAGAATTTTTTTAAACGTCTTTTTATCACCTCTGCTTTTTATTGCATCAAGCTGCCTGTCACTCACCCGGATCAGGGCCCTCTCGTCCTCACTCTTCACGAAATACCAGTCAACCGTATCGGTCAATGTAAAAAAACAGATGGCAAGGGTCGATACAACCACAAAAGTCCGCAATTTGAATTTCATAACGATAAAGCCTCCAGAAAGCTTAAAGATATGCGATGGTCAACCTGCAGTATCTCAGTACCGATTCTTCTTCTTAGAACGCTGCGCAAGCGTATAGATAAGAATTCCGAGTAGAATCACAAGCGAAATCTGCAAAAACTTCCCCAGTGCGGAGATCGACAGACCACTCTCTTTTTCTTCCTTTTTCTTAGTTGCAGGTATTTTATCCTGTTTCCCGATAGAGTCCACTTTTGTCTGCGGCCATTTACGGTAAACTCTGATGTGGAGATCCGCATCCTGCTCCTTCAAACGGAAATAGTTATCAGAAAACTCTTTGTTATAATCAGTCTCTGCAACACAGAAAGGCGCCGGACCAATAAACAGGAAAAAGGCCGTATAGCATACGGCTACCACCAGACGAGTACGAAGCATAAATGTCCCTCTATTGTGCAAACACCCCGCAGGATATGCAGGGTGGATACACAGTTATTCTTCGGACAGAACCCTGGCGATCATCGCCTTATTGAGTTCGATTTTGACACCCTGTGCAATTTCAAGAACAGCAATATTGTCCTTAAGACCGGCGATTGTACCGTAGATACCGCCAGAAGTGAGGACTTTGTCACCTTTCTTCATCGCATTGACCTGTGCTTCAAGAGCTTTCCGCTTCTTGATCTGAGGTCTGTATACAACAAAATACATAATACCGATCATAGCCAGCATCATAATAAGAAAGCTGAGTCCGCCGACTCCACCACCTTTGCCGCCTGCCGGAGTACACTGAGACTGTGCTATAAGCATCCCGAAGGTCATTATAATCTCCTCGAAAACAATAAAAATGAGTTTAACTAAGCAAATCTATGTAAAAACTGCAATGAAAGCAACCAGATGGAGCATTAACCATCCAGTTCCGCTCGAAGCTTCTCGATCAATCCACAAACCTCATCAACACAACCGCCCACAGGAACAGACCTGTCCTCTCCTTCTGACCGCAACCGGAGCTCCATCTCCCCTTTTGCCAGGCCTCTGTCTCCAGCTGTAACCCGAATCGGGATACCGATGAGATCCGCATCCTTAAACTTCACCCCTGGTCTGGCATCCCGATCATCCAGGAGAACGTCAACGCCCCGCTGATGCAATTGCAGATACAGAGCATCCACAGCCTCCCGGGTCATCCGGCTTTTGTAATTGATCGGTACAATGACCACCTGAAAAGGAGCTACCGTGATCGGCCAGATGATCCCGTCTTCATCATTGTTCTGCTCAATAATGGAGGCCAGCGTACGGTCAATGCCGATCCCGTAACAACCCATTATCGGCTTCGCTTCTCCGCCATCCTCATCCTGAAAAACAACATGCATGGCTTCTGTGTATTTATACCCGAGCTTGAAAATATGCCCCACTTCAATACCGCGGAAGCTGTCCAGAGACTTACCACATTCCGGACAGCAGTCGCCGGCTTTGACAAGCCTCAAATCCGCATAGCGCTCCGGTACAAAATCCCGTCCTGGCGTAACATTTTTGATGTGGTAATCATTCTTATTAGCACCGGTGATCCCGTTCACGACCCCTTCAATACTGAAATCCGCATATACAGGGAAACCGCTTAATCCGACAGGACCGGCAAAACCAATTCCGGCTCCTGTCAGTTTGAGGACTGCCTCCTCTTCAGCAAGAAACACCTCAGCCACAAAGAGAAGATTGGCCAGCTTCACCTCATTGACATCCTGGTCTCCGCGGATAAGGACCGCGACGTGTCTGGTTTTCCCCTCTTTCTTGTACGAATAGATCAAAGTTTTCAAAAACCGGTCTGGACCGCAATTGAAGAGAGCACAGAGCTCTTTTATTGTACGGACAGCAGGAGTTTCCACCTCTTCAACAGCGGCAGGGGGATCCTCTCCAGCGGTCTTTACAATTTTGCAGATAGCGGTCTCCCTGTTGGCAGTATAACCACACTGTTTACAGACGATAATCTCGTCCTCTCCAACAACAGAAGGGACCATGAACTCCTGACTCCCGGATCCGCCCATTGCACCGCAATCCGCCTTAACCCCGACAGTTTCCAGACCAACTCTCCGGAAGAACTTCTCATACGCCACCCGCATCGCCCCATAGGAGCTGTCCAGCCCCGCTTCATCCCTGTCAAAGGAGTAGGCGTCTTTCATCGTAAATTCACGAGCCCGCATCACGCCGAACCGGGGACGGAGCTCATCTCTGTACTTCTTATTGATCTGATAGAGAGTGAAAGGCAGCTGCTTGTAACTTTGCAGCTCTCCCCGCACCAGATCTGTGAACCCCTCTTCCTGAGTAGGAGAAAGAACAAAATCCCTGTCCCCCCGATCACGGACTTTCATCATCAGCTCACCCATGACCTCATACCGACCGGTCTCTTCCCAGAGTGCTCTGGGCACGATCAGAGGAAGCTGAAATTCCTGAGCACCGGCACTGTCCATCTCCTCACGGAGGATATCTTCCAGTTTACGCAAGGCCCGGAAGCCAAGAGGCAGCCAGGAATAGATCCCGGAAGCCATTTTCCGGATCATTCCGGCCCTGAGCATCAATTGATGGCTGGCAATGCTCGCTTCAGCCGGGGTCTCTTTCAAAGTAGGAATCATAAAGCTGGAAATCTTCACGGATTCACCTCTTCAGTCAGAAATTTCAGATGCTGTCAGCAGAGCAGTACAGCAAATATAGCAAGAGGGCAAACAGACGCCCCAGCCTTTTTTCCCCTGACCTGAAACGCAGCACCGTAAGGCGGCAACAGCACCATCCTGCTGCCTGAGACAGAGCGGGCTGGTAAAATTATTCTGAAAAAGTGCTATATTTTCTTCCAGGAAATATCCTTGAAAGAAGAGAGGTAAATTGGACTTGAGAACATTATCCATTGCGTTCATTGCTTTGCTGCTCGCTGTTTTCTCCACCACGGCCGTGGTATCCGCAGCTGCGCAGCCAGCGATACTTAACAAGAAAGCCATCTCCCCGACGCACCGGAATATCCGGATCCTCAAACAGATCGCCTTAAGCGGCTCCTTAAGAGAGTACCGCGCTAGAGCACTCCACCTGCTTGCTGCAATGCGTAACGTCAGAACCCTCATGGCGCTCTCAGAAATCCTGAAGAAGACAGACGATGATCAGCTGCGCGCATGGACGGCAATGGCCCTGACCCGCCTGCCGAACCACAGAGGGTATCGTACTCTTGAATACGGGACTTCCCTCCCCTCATCCCCGAGCCGGGTCCGGATATCGTGCCTCAAAGCACTCTCCATGACTCTTAAAAAAGGGATTACCCACATGCTCAACCTGCTTCTGAGGGACAGAGAGTACAGGATCCGTTACGCGGCAGCTGCGGCACTCCCCCTCTCAGCGACCCGATATAATATATATCATATGAACCGGCTGCTGAAAAACGGGAGCACAATAGAGATGAAACGCGCTGTTGCGCGGGGCATGCTCGCCCTTAACTCCAGAAGAACCCGGAGCGCAGCCCGTGCTGCAATCCAGAGGGAAAAAGACACAACTCTCCTCAAAATTCTGCTGGAGCACCTGCTCAAAAGCGGTGGCAGCAGTAAAACGCAGCTGCAGAAATGGTCCGCAGACAGCGGTAAACCCTCTGCTTTCCGCAGTGCCTGTGCTGCTGCAATGCAATAACAGGACAGAGTGCTACAACCGGGGCACGGCTGCCGTGCCTCGATACACTCTATTTCTTCAAAAGCTGCTGCAATCGTACTCTCAGACCATCCAGGAAGCGGTCCAGATTTCCAAAGGCGGAGATCTCCTGGAGAACAGTAATTTTCCTCTCCGCCCCTTTGCCTTTTACTTCCAGCACTGCCAGAGTCGGCACACCGGGCAATTTCAAAAAGCGCTTCAGATATTTCCCTGAACGGTCCAGATCCGCTTTAAAGGGAATGAACGCTTTGCGAATGTACGCCAGCAGTCCAGGGCGTTTCATCAGTCCTGCTTCCAGATCGCGGCAGACAGCGCACCAGACAGCACCGACATCGAGAAATAGCGGCTTCCCTGAATGTGCGGCCCGGTCAAGCGCTGCACCCAGAAGGTCAACTCTGTGTTTAAGGAGGAGCTTCCTGAGGCTATAGAGGCGTTTTGCCCCCAACGTGGATTGCAGCACGTATCCATTATTGCCGCTCCTCCTGTACCCCTTTTCGAGCAGCACGCGTTCTTCCCCGGATGCTGTTTTCTCTACAATAGAGCCAAAACGGTCCTCAGTGAGCACAACAGGAAGATCATTCCAGAGAAAGGCAGAGGAACGCCAGGTCAGAGCAAAGAACAGCAGTAACAGCAAGAAAAGAAAAGCAAGCCACTGTCCGTGATGGCCTGCTCTTCCATACAGGCGGCGCAGCTTATACAATCCGGCAACCATCACTACCAGCAGAACTGCAAAACCGATAACAGCCATGAGCTCTGCTGACAGCCGCCAGATGAGGAACGCCTGCTTGAGAAAATAGAAGGACGACCCCAGTACAAGAACCCCGAGGAAAAGCTTGATGCGGACCATCCAGTTGCCACTTTCAGGTAACCTGGCTCCTTTCTGACTGAAAAGAGCAAGAAAAAGAAAAAGAATTCCCATCCCCATGGAGAAACCTGCCATGAGCACGGCACCAAGCAGTGGTTTACCGGCCTGAAGCACCCCTGTGAGCAGAAAAACAATCAGTGGCCCCACACAGGGAGAGGCGACCAATCCGGTCACCACACCCATCAGAAAGGCAGCGCTGTATCCGCTCCCCCGCTGCGCCCTCAATCTGCCGGAGAAAGCGGGCAGTCTGAATTCATACACCTCAAAAAGGCTCAAAGCGAGGAGGATAAAAATGGAACCGAGGACAAGATAAAAAACAGGAGTATTGGTGAAGCTGCCAAAGGCTGCGCCAGTAAATCCAGATATGACCCCGAGCAGAGTGTAGACCAGGCCCATCCCTGCAACATAGATGAGCGCAGCTCTAAATCGCCCCGGCCCGGAATCGCCTCTTCCGGAAAAATAGCCGACAGTGATCGGAATAATCGGATATACACAGGGGGTCAGACTGGCGAGAAAACCGCCAAGAACAGCCAGCAGAAAAGCAATAACCGGGGAACCGATGTTCTTACGGACAAGGTTGCTGACCCAATCCTTTTCTCCGCCCCCTCCTTCAGCTGGAGCAACGGTTTTTCGAATAGAAGGGGCCTTTTTATCCAGGGCGGTCAGGTCGCGTTCAGGCGGACCACCGCTTCTCTGAACAGGGGGCGTATAGATATACGTTACAGAAGCCGTGTCAGGTGGCAGACAGATCTGCTTCGCTTCAGAACAGAGCTGATAGCGGAGGGATATCTTCAGCGCGGTCCGCTTTTTCAGCCTGGTCAGAAGAGTGACCGAAATCTTCACCAGCCCTTTGAGAATTCCATCACTGCCCTTGGCAACACCAGGAGGAATGGATACCCGATATTCAGGGGCCGGCTTACCGGCGAGAGAAACAGTAACAGGAATAGAGAACTCTGAGGAAGCGTACGCGTAGTACCCGGCAGGAACTCGTAAAAGCAACCTGAGAGTTGTCCCGGAACCGGCTACAGAGAGTACTGCTCTGGCCACAGACTGCGTCTGCGCAAAAAGTGCAGAAGCTGGCATAAGAATCAAAAATATTGCCATCTGCAGCATCCGCATAAGACCTCCAGAATTTGTAATATATATAATAATATATATACCACGGGCTTTCAAGTGTCTCCAGTAGACTGCAGCACGATACTGTCAGGTAGACAAAAAATGTATTCCCGGCCGGTAAACCCGTATTTTTTATACCAGTACAGGTACCCGGGCCGGAACCAATAAAAAACGTGGTCCAATTCCGGATTACCCTCTTAACTTGATACAACAGCCAGATGCTTAATAAGGATATGAACGGATGAGACAACGCATATCGTCCGGTACAGCAGTATTGACAGTGACCCTGATTGCTCTGAGCGTCGCCACCCTGCTCAGCATGCTCAATAAGACAGGAGAAAAAGCTCTCACCTATGGAGAGCAACACTTTCAGATGGAACGATATCTTTTCAAAAGTCAGCCACTGTACAGACGCACCCTGAGTGGATTCATCCGTAGCGAAAAATGGGTGAAGCCGGGCCATTACTGCACGATAAAGCGGTTGAACCATAAAGCCGGCACAGATTTTCTCCAGCTCAAGATTGACCCCCGCTACTGGATAAAAGAGGCTTACACCTCAGCCGCCTCCCGCGTCCAGAGCGGCAATACCCTCAAAATCGGACTTGAACGGGTGGATCGCTGGTACGCGCTGGGCCCTGATTACCGTCCGGGAGATCTGATCCAGCTCCCCATGAAATACTGCAAGTTCCGCAGCGTCAAAATGCGCAAAAGCGCAGCCAGAGCTTTTATCAGGCTGGTCAAAGCAGCAGCCTCAGAAGGTATACAGATCCACGCGTTCTCCGGATTTCGCTCCTTTTCCGTGCAGCGTCTTCTGTATCTGCGTAGAATCGGAATCGGCAGAAAGCTGAAACAACAGGCTGTGGCCCGCCCGGGACACTCCGAGCACCAGCTCGGAACTACGGTTGATGTTGTGGGCCCCAACAGCGCTCTCGCCGCGAAGAGTGCATTCGCCCGCACTCCAGAAGCAAAATGGCTGCGCCGGCGCTGCTATGATTTTGGCTTTGTCTTGAGTTACGGTCCGGATAACAAAATCCCCACCGGGTATATAACAGAGAGCTGGCATATTCGTTATATCGGAAAACAGAATATCAAAGCCTGGAAAAAAGCACACTTCAGGGGAGCATCCCTGGAGTGAGGGTGGCCCCTTGTCCGGCAGCAAGGGATACAGCCTCCTTCATCGCCAGGTCTACATCATATTTCGCAGCGCCATTCTTGCGGAAAAACCCGAGAAATTCTATGTTCCCTTTTGTCCCGATAACCGGTGAGACCGCCAGCCCGAGACATTGAAAACAACTTGCGGCATTTTCTTTAATAACGGCGGCAAGCACACCTCTCCAGAGATCGGGATCCCGAATGACCCCGCCCTTTCCCATCTGTTCTTTGCCAGCCTCAAATTGCGGTTTAATCAGAATAACACATTCAGCGATATCATGCACCTCCCCCAGCACCGGAATAAGCAGTGTCGAAGAGATAAAAGAAACATCCATAACCGCCAGCGTGGGCCGTAAGGGGAACATGTCAGGGGTGAGGTAACGGGCGTTCGTTTTTTCCATAACAACCACCCGGGGATCCCGGCGCAACCTGAAATCAAGCTGATTGGTACCGCAATCCACTGCATAGACGGTCTGTGCTCCGGCTTCCAGCAGCTTCTGGGTAAATCCACCTGTAGAGGAACCGACATCAAGGCAGACGAGCCCCTGAACAGAGAGAGAGAACACTCTCAGAGCGTGCGCCAGCTTATAATACGCTCTGGAAACAGCAGGATCTTTCTGGCGAATCAGGAGTCTGGCAGCAGCCACAGCATCCAGATTCTGAGAGGCCTTGACTATCCGGCCTGTCCCGCAGAACACCTGCCCGGCGAGAACCGCTCTCCTCGCCTTCTCCCGGCTCGCGGCATGGCCAAGCTCCACAAGCCAGATGTCGACCCGCTTCTTCAATTCTGCCGATCCAGAATAAACCGGGCGAGCTCGGCAAACACCACACCCCTGCTCTTAAACGGCCCTATTGCGCCAGCCGCCTTCCGGCACCATGCAATGGCCAGTTTCCGGGCCCCGTCTAATCCATGCAAAGAGACAAAAGTTGTTTTACCCTGTCTGGCGTCTGACCCGACCGGTTTGCCGGTGTTTTCTTCATCACCGCTTTCGTCAAGGATATCATCTGTTATCTGGTACAGCATACCGAGTGCTTCCCCGTATTGCGTCAGGGCCTGCTGAAGAGGCTCCGCAGCGCCGTTTGCCAGCGCCGGAAGCAGGAGAGAGGCGATGATAAGGGCCCCGGTTTTATTTCGATGGATAAATGAGAGCCCCTGCTCATCCACCGGCGTCCGTTCTGCCGCCAGATCTGCAGATTGACCGGCAACCATCCCCCCGAATCCTGCAAAAACAGCGAGCTCGCGAATGATAGTCACGACCCTATCAGCAGGATATTTGAGCGCGCTACACATGGCAAACGCTTCCGTCATAAGCGCGTCCCCGGCGAGAATGGCCTCCGCCTCATCGTATTGTATATGGCAGGTAGGACAGCCCCGTCGAAGATCATCATCATCCATAGCCGGAAGATCATCGTGAATCAACGAGTAGGTATGGATGAGTTCCAGTGCACCGGCCAGAGGAGCGATCATGGCATTCTCACCATCAAAAAGGCGGTTACTCATCAATGCCAGGGCCGGTCGGAGCCTCTTGCCACCCGCAAAAAGAGAATACCTGGCCGCATCCATCAGTCTGGAGGGATAGCCAGGAGCTTTGCCTAACCCGGAAAAGTACCCTTTAAGCCAGGATTCGATAAAGGCTGCGTCTTGTGCAAGGAGTTCAGAGACTGCCATTGGAGCTGGCTCGAATAATGGATTCAATGGAGTGAGCATGGCCTGTAACCGGATCAATACGGCAGACTGCGCCGTTTAATGCAACGCCGCCTTCAGCAACCGTAACCTTAGCCGGCATACCGGTTACGAATTTCCGAAGCGCCTTCTCCTTACTCACCCCGATCACGGAATCATGAGGGCCTGTCATCCCTGCGTCTGTGATATACCCGGTTCCACCGCTGAGGACCCTGGCATCTGAAGTTTGCACATGAGTGTGGGTCCCGACCACGCAGGAAAACAATCCATCGAGATAGTGTCCCATCGCCATCTTTTCCGAAGTGGCCTCTGCATGGAAATCCAGGATGAGCATCAGCGCACCATCCGCTTTGAGTTTCCGGCCCACCTCTTTGGCCGCACGAAAAGGACACTCAAGGGGATCCATATACACGCGCCCCAGGGCGTTAACCACCCCAACTTTATACCCCTTCTTCTCATACAACCCATAACCGAAACCCGGAGCACCGGCAGGCATATTGACCGGGCGAAGAAGCCGCTTCTCCGAATCAATAATCCTGAAAACCTCCTTTTTGCGCCAGATGTGGTTCCCGGTAGTTATCACATCAACACCCTTTTGAAAGAAACCCTCCACAATTTCAGGAGTTATCCCGAATCCTCCGGCGGCATTCTCTCCGTTGACAATGATGAAATCTATCTGAAACTCACTGATAAGGGACGGCAGCCATTTAAAAAGCGCATCGCGTCCCGGAGAGCCATCAATATCTCCCACAAGCAGTATATTAAAAGTCTCTGTCATCTGGATACCCGTTCAGGAAGCGTACTCTATAATCCTGGTCTCCCGAATAACAGTCACTTTCACAACACCCGGATATTTGAGCTCTTTTTCGATCCTGCCGGCGATCTCTCTGGCCATATCTTTCACCTGCGCATCATCCACAACCTCATTGTGGACCATGATTCGGAGCTCCCGGCCCGCCTGAATCGCAAATGATTTTTCCACGCCGCGAAACTCATTGGCAATTTTCTCAAGATTCTCAAGCCGCTTCACGTATCCGTCCAGTGATTCTTTACGGGCACCCGGCCTTGCTGCGCTAATCGCGTCTGCAGCAGCAACAATGACGCTCTCAAGACAGTTCGATTCTCTATCGCCATGATGAGAACCGATAATATTGACAACGACAGGATCCTCTCCGACGACTCTGGCCATCTCCGCGCCGATAAGCGCGTGGCCGCCGCCACCCTCCACTTCAACCCCTTTTCCGATATCATGCAACAGACCGCCGCGAATCGCCTTCTGGACGTCACCGCCCACCTCTCCCGCAATTAACCCGCTGATGTTGGCCACTGTTATGGAGTGATTCAGCACGTTCTGCCCATAACTTGTCCGGTATTTCAGCCGTCCGAGACTCCTGACCAGATCCGGATGAAGGGCGTGAAGCCCGAGATCAAAAACCGCCTTTTCCCCTTCCTCGATGATGATCTTATCAACATCTCTGCGCACCTTAGCAACCGCCTCCTCAATCATCGCAGGGTGGATCCGTCCATCAGAGACCAACCGCTCCAGAGCCCGCCTGGCGACCTCACGACGAACCGGATCAAAACAGGAGAGCACAACCGCCTCAGGCGTATCGTCAATGATAAGGTCAACACCAGTGAGCACCTCAAGAGCCCGGATATTACGCCCTTCACGGCCGATGATCCTGCCCTTCATCTCATCACCGGGTAAAGATACAGAACTGACAGAAGCCTCACTCACGACTTCCGGCACACAACGCTGGATCGTGCTGACAATTATCTCACTGGCTTTGCGTTCCGCGGTCTGCCTGGCTTCCGCTTCTATTTTGGTAATATACCTGGAAGCTTCGTATTTTGCCTTCTCTTTGAGATCATGGATAAGCATCTCTCTAGCCTGCTCAGCCGTCATTCCGGAAAGGTTTTCCAGAGCGCTCTGCAACCGCTCCTGATCGCTTTGTATCTCTTCCAGCCGCTCCTGCACGAGCTTCTCATTCAGATGCAGGGATTTCTCCCTTGTCTCCAGGGCGCTTATCCGTTTATCAAGGTTCTCCTCTTTCTGAAGAAGCCGCCGCTCCAGTTTGGACAACTCGCCACGCCGTTCTCTGGTTTCCGCTTCAAATTTATTCTTCTCCCTGAGAAGGGCATCCTTGGATTCCAGGACTGCCTCTCTCCGGGTGGCCTCTGCCTCCCGCCTGGCCTCCTCAACAACTCGTCTGGACTGCTCTTCAGCACTGGAAAGCTGCAGCCGTGCGATAAAAAGACGAAACACAAAACCAACGATAATACCAGTTGCCAGTGAGATTAAAACGTATAATACAGGACTCATACCCTCACTCCTCTTTTCATTTCTCTGATCCAGCCCGGTTACTCGACAGTAACACTCTTGGCCAGATTCCGCGGCTGATCAACATTGCAGCCTCTCGCTATTGCGATATAGTATGCGAGCAATTGCAGCGGTACGGCAGAAAGAATCGGAGAGAGCGCCTCAGTACAGCCGGGGATATAGATAACCTGATCCACCAGACGTCCAATATGCTCATCACCCTTATGAGCAATAGCTATAACCCTGCCTTTTCTCGCAATAATTTCATGAATATTACTGAGCACTTTATCATAGACTCCATAATGAAGAGCTATCACCACAACGGGCATCCCCTCATCAATAAGCGCTATCGGTCCGTGTTTCATTTCCGCAGCCGGGTAGCCTTCGGCATGGATATAAGAGATCTCTTTCAGCTTCAGCGCCCCTTCCAGAGCTATGGGGAAATGATAACCGCGGCCCAGATACAGACAGTTGTGGCAATCTAGAAAAATAGAGGCAATCTTTTTGATGGACTCAGCATCTTCCAGGATACTGGAGATCTTCTCAGGTATTGCCATCAGCTCCCCAACCAGCTCCACTCCTCTGCTGCCTGACAGGCCGCGGCTGCGTCCAAGTTTGATCGCGAGAAGAAAAAGCGCTGTAACCTGAGAGGTGAACGCCTTTGTGGAGGCTACACCGATCTCCAATCCGGCATGGACATAAATACCGCAATCCGTCTCACGGGCGATAGTACTTCCAATTCCGTTACAGATGCCGACCAGCGTATTACCCCGCATCTTCGCCTCTCTGAGAGCGGCAAGGGTATCCGCTGTCTCCCCGGATTGGGAAATCACCACAACCAGAGTATCGGGACCGGTGGCCGGATTTCGGTATCTGTACTCAGAAGCGTATTCCACCTCAACCGGGATTCCAGCCAGCTCCTCAATCAGATACTCCCCCACCAATGCGGCATGCCAGGAGGTTCCACATGCCGTAATCGTGATTCTGTTGATCTTATGGAGCGTACCCTCAAGAAGCTCAAGTCCGCCAAGTTTTACATTGCCCTGTTCCGGTAAAAGACGCCCGCGAAAACAATCTGCTACTGTATACGGCTGCTCGTAAATTTCTTTGAGCATGAAATGATCGAACCCGTCTTTATCGATTTTTGAAATCTGAAACTGGATATCTTCCACCTTTTTATCGATCTCCATATTCTGGAGATTAAAGGTATGGAACCCATTCCGTGTTAGAGAAACAAGCTCACCATCTTCCAGATAGATCACTTTTTCGGTATGGGAGACTACGGCTGAGATGTCAGAAGCCAGAAACATCTCCCCATCACCAACGCCCACAATGAGCGGAGATCCGTTTCGGGCACCGACAATCAGCTCCGGTTGATCTGAGGCCTGAACAGCCAGGGCATACGTCCCTTCCACAGTTTGAAGGGCTCTGGATACCGCCTTCAAGAGATCTTCACCCGGCCTGTAATACCCGGCTATGAGATGGGCCAGAACTTCTGTATCTGTCTCGGAGGAGAAAATAACCCCATCCTCCTGCAGAAGTTGCCGCAGCTGATCATAATTTTCAATGATTCCATTATGCACCACACAAATACTGCGGTCTGCCGAGAAATGGGGATGCGCGTTCCGTTCAGTGGGTTCGCCATGGGTCGCCCACCTGGTATGACCGATGCCGCTTATATATAATTGCTGCAGGGGGGAAACTTCACGCTCAAGGGCAGCAATCGTCCCTTTACATTTATAGCTCTCATACCGCCCCCCGTTCTGCGGAAAAACTGCAACACCGGCGGAGTCATACCCCCGGTATTCAACACGTTTGAGGCCTTCAATCAAAAAGTTGAGAGCATTTTGTGGACCCACATATCCGACTATTCCGCACATTGGAGGACTCCGTCAACAGAATCCGTTTTGAAGCGGTAATTACGGGTATAGAAAAGGGCCAGAAAAAGGGTTTCCCAGAAAAACCTTTCTCCCTGTCATTGTTAAGTATTTTTTATATTCCCTCTGCTGCATGCCCATATTTATCATACAGGAGAAGCAACAGCTATAATCCAGTCATACCGTTGAAAACGGGAAATCAACTTAAACGATCTCATAGGAAGTATAGTATCAAACAGCTGCCGCTGTCAAGCAATTATGGCACAGCCAGACTTAATCGATATCAAAATCTTCCAACCTGCTTCTTCCCGTATCCAGAGCCAGATAGGCAAATCAGCTCACCCCGTATCGCCACCCCTGTAACGTCCGAATGCCAGCCGCATCTCTACCTGCTGGACACTGAGCCCCAGTTTTTGAGATATCTCTTCTGCCGTAGCCCCGGATTCCGCCAATTTGCGAATCCGCTCCCCGCTTTTATCCACACGCTTTCTTCTCCTGGCTGGAGAACGCTTCCTGACGGCCTTTTTGACACTGTTGTTCGCTCCGCTCTCAGCCGCATAGGACTCAAAGGCACGTCTCTTATTCAGAACAGCATTTTTTTCAGAAACATCAGCCGCTGGTTGCTGCTTTACCGCTCCTCTTGTTGCTCCAGAAGAGGCAAGAATCTCTTCAGCCGGTTTCCTGAGGTCCTTCTGCAGGGTCTGGACGCGCACTATCAGTCCGTTCAATTTCTCAATCTGTGCGTTAGCCTGTTTGATCAGTGGCTGGAGTCTCGATATACGGTCTTCCAGCAAATTGACATTGGTATCAGCGATCTGGTTGAAATCGGTCAACAGACCGTCGATCTCATTGCGGGTCTCTTCTGGAAGTCGCTTCTGTTCCAGGGTTCCCACCCTTCTGGAAAAGACAAAATAGACAAACAGGATAAAGATGACATTGACGACTACAACGATGAATGTGCCCATACTGCCCCTCGACAGGAATCATTACTTCACAGTATCAATAATATTGCCTTTCTCCTCCGAATCACACTCAAGAATTCGCATTTCGAGCGCAGCTTCCTGGCCGGCTCTGGCCGGGTTAGGCTTTTTATTCTCTTCCTTTCGGGCGCCTTTGTGGCCACCCTCTTTCCGCCATTTCACGGTACTCTCTTCATTGGTGGTTTGCCCCTTGGGCTCCACTATGTGCTGCCGGTCATCCCCTTCCTTTTTAATATGGGCGGCGTGAGCAGCCTGATCATGCAGCGGATGGGTGCGCTCATGCTGCTGGGAGCGCGCGACATTATTCATCTGGCTGATATTGACCTGAATATCGATCGGCTTAAAGCTCATAAGCAGCCTCCTAGTCCTCACCGGCTTTCCAGCCTGCTCTCTCAGGCTTCTCATACTCTTCATAAGGATTGATTTTGATATTATCGAATTCCTGCACAAATGTCACAAATTTGAAATTATCCTTCACCTCCAGATTTGCGTTCTTCACTATCACTCTGACACCAGGATGGACCAATTTCGAGGCACAAATTTTGCCCTGAGACTGAAGTATATTCAGATACGATCGGATCCCATCAACTTCTTCTCCGATTTCCTCCAGCCGCTGTTCAAGCTCACTCTTTGTAAGTATGCTCTCCTTCAGCATCGTCTCTTTCTCTTCCGGAAGGACTCCACTCCCCTTCTGATTTTGAAGAGTGATTATATTCTTGGCAATCGATTCAATTTTCTTCAAGGATGCCCGCTTTTCTTCTTCCAGCTTATTGAGCTCTTCTCTGGCTTTAGGGTCAATCCCCACCTCAACTATTGTCTCCGTTGATACTCTGGAGCCGATCTCCCTGGCATTGACCTCTTCTCTGGCGCGAATTCTCCCCCCCACAATCATGGCCCGTTTTCCTACACAAAGCACCCGTTTACCGGCGTCAACAAAGGAGTGCATGATCGCCTCTGAAACTATGACATCATTACCGGCACTCAACCTGGTATGCTCCACGAATTTGGCCATGATATCATTACCAGCTTTGACCACAGCCTCATCCTTACCGAGAATGCCGCGATTAACGATCACATTCCCCTCAGCCTCGATTAACGCTTTCCCGACAGTTCCGTAAACCTCAACATTTCCGGCAGCCTTTACACTGAAGCCGTCCTCCACGTTGCCGTGGATAATTACCGTACCGAGGAATACGATATTCCCTGTTCCAAGATTGACATCCCCGGCCACTTCATAAATCGGTTCCACATTGATTTTATTATTGTGGAACACCACCTGTCCGTTGATCTCAGAGGTTACCTCAAGTCCATCATCGGAAAGCCGGGCGTTTTTTCCTGCAAGCAGCTCAGCGTCCTCCCCCAGTTTTGCCTCAAGACGTCGATTGGTCACTGTGCGTCCTGCACTCCCCTCGGTAGCCGGATCTTTGGTCGCCAGGACCTGTCCAATAACCACATTCTGAACCAATTCCAGATTATGAAAATCAATACGCCCCTCTTCCTCTTTAAGATTGATCTTGTCATCCTCCATACGAAAGTTAAAGATGATGTGTGCATCCTGACCGTCCTCTACCGGTTTCCCCTGAGCAACCAGGGTCGGAGACCCATACACCTCATTGTCAAGCATTGTTTTGATCGCGTCCTCAAGAATGCCATACTTGACCCCTTTAAGTTCCATATTGGCGACTATATCTTCCACATCAAGCACCCGACCGAATCTCTGCGGCCTGGTCACCACTGCGAACACCTTCATCTCATTGGGCGTGATCTCCAGACTCACTCTGGAATCAAATTGCGGGTTAGGCTGCCAATCCCCAAGACGAACAGGCTCACCATTGTTAGCATTGACCGCCTTTTGCACAAGCGCTTTATCAAAATTCGTGACCCCGCGCATTAAGAGTTCGGTATTTGCCTGTTCCAGGGTAGCAGGCTTTCCGGCTCCTCTGGGTGGGAAGATATGCAGAAAAATTCCGGTTTTCCGGACGATCAGCTTGACCTCTCCATTCCTGTCTTTCGACTCAGGAGGGGCCTGAAAGGGGGTGAATACTTCAGCAGCCTCAGGGAAAGCAGCCGAAGCTTCCGAAACGCCCGCCTGAACCTGCGTCACCCCGACAATCAATTTATAGGATCTACTCCCCATCCCCAGAAATCCTCTGGAACCATGCTCTACAATCTCATAATCGAGATTCATGATACTCTCTTCCAGAACATCACTGGCACGTTCCAGGGCCTTTTTGATTGATCTGGAAACCACCACAATCCTGCCGTCAGGGGTACCGTATACATCCCCCGGAAGATCAAAGGGGTCAGGACGCTGGTTTGACGTTTTACTCTTCTTACCGATATCCTGAGCAAGCATGTCACGTAAACGATCCATAGAAAAAGTCCTTATCCTACAAAATGATGTTCCTCTCTTTAAATTTATCGCTTATTTTCGAAAAAAATTAATAGCCAGAAGAGACGAAATACAGTAAACAGCTGTCAGAAGAAACTCTCAAACCAGTGATGCATCTCAAAAGGCCACTGTTGTCAACGCGGCATTGCAGCAACCAACCGACTCGCTAGCTCAGATGGCCAGGCTGGAACGCACCTTATCAAGCTTCGAGCGGAGGCGGAGAATCGCTTTTGTATGAAGCTGCGATACCCTGGATTCCGTGACCTCAAGAACCTTGCCGATCTCTTTGAGAGTAAGATCCTCATAATAATACAAAATGAGTACCTTCTTCTCTTTTTCCGGGAGGTTCGTGATCACTTCATAGATCAACCGCTTGATCTCATCCCGCTCCACCATAATATCCGGATTAAGGCTGAAAGGACTTTCGATGGTATCAACAACAGAAATCTTGTCATTATCGTCACCAAGATACCAGACATCACTGAGAGAAAGAACAGAAGAGCCGCTGATTTTCATCAGCAGATTGTGAAAATCATCAAGTGAGATAGCCATCTCCCTGGCGATCTCTTCATCCTGAACAGCACGACCGAGTTTATTCTCCATACTACCGATTATTTTTTCCAGCTCTTTGGCCTTCTGACGAACACTTCTGGGCACCCAATCAATGGAGCGAAGCTCATCGTAGATAGCTCCGCGAATTCGGGCTACAGCATAGGTCTTAAATTTTATCCCTCTGGAAGGATCATATTTATCAATCGCATCAAGCAGCCCGAAAATTCCATACCCTATCAGATCCTCAAACTCGATATTCTGAGGCAGCCCAATAGCGACCTTACCCGCAACGTATTTAACAAGGGGTGAGTATTTCTCCGCAACAATCTCCCTGATAAGAGGATTGCGCTCATCCATATAAAGTTTCCAGAGATCATCTTCAGACATATCCAGAAGACGTTGCTTCTCTCTGTATTCGTTATCCGTCATATTCTCCCTCAGGTACTGCTTCCGCAGCCTGATTTTCGGCCATTGTTACTCAAAAATGGCAAAAAATCAATCTTTTTTCAACTTTTCCATGCCCGAGATGGGAAATATACGAAAAAAAATTGACTAATCGTCTCTTTTCAGCATAGTCCTGACCGCTTTAGCGTATTGTTGCGGATCATCCGGGAACTGCTTATCATCGATAATTCTGTATTCCCCGACAACCTTATCCTTTTTTTTATGCGCCAGAGGCTGTAAGACCTCTTCCATCTCTCCCTCATCAGGCATGGAAAGCGACGCTTCGTGCACAGGCGCCTTCTGCACTTCCGGAGTATCACTGACTGTCATATCGACCTCTGATCCAGCCGGAGGAGTATACGCCTCCTCCTGTTCTGTATCCTGTACTCTCACAGCATCTCCCCCCCCGCTCTCCCAGACATCCGGTACAAAATTTTGCAACAGAACGCCCAACACTGCACCCAGCACAAACAGCAAAAAAGAAAACAGCAGACAACGAAGTAAAATCAACCCCAGAGAGACACCACTTACAACCCCCACTATGAAGGTCAAAACAAAGGTGACCCCTGCAATAGCGGCACCGAGAAAAAGACTCTCCCGGCTTATCAGTCTATCCATTAATCTTCCTTATAAATTGAAAGAAATTTCCTGAAAAACCGGGAAAGCCCTCTGCTCTTCCGGGAACTCTCAATATTGAGAAGACGCTTCACAATATGATCAACAGAAGCGGCCACCCGGCTTTTGGGATACGCCTCAACAAAAGGACGTTGTTTGCGAACAGATTTCAAAACCGCCTCATCCTCAAAAACCATCCCCAGGTTCTCCACTCTAACATTGAGAAACTGTCCGGCAATATTGATCACCCGATCTGCCACCTGTTTTCCTTCTATAAAAGAAGTGACCCTGTTTACAACAAGCTTGGTGATGATCCCGCTTGATTCCGTGGAGATGGATTTTATGATCCCGTAGGCATCGGTGATAGCGGTCGGCTCCGGAGTGGTCACAATGACCGCCTCATCCGCAGCAAGCACAAAAGAAAGCACGTTGCGTGAGACCCCGGCCCCGGTATCAATAATCAGGACATCCGCACTGGAGAGCTCACTCATACTTGCAACAAACTTCTCACGCTCTTCATCGGAGAGGTTGGCCAGCCTGGAAAAACCGGACGCACCGGCAATGATCTGTATCCCCTGGGGGGTATCGATCATGATTTCCGAAAGCTTCTTCTGCCCCTTCATCACATGATAGAGGTTGTATTTGGGGATTATGCCAAGAATCACGTTGACGTTTGCCAGCCCCAGATCAGCATCCATGACAATGACGTTCTTACTCTCGCGGGCAAACATAATTCCCATGTTAATAGCGAGATTGGTCTTCCCGACACCGCCTTTGCCGCTGGCAATCGCAATCACGCGTGTGGGAGGCTTCTCCGAAGCAGCAGCCTGCAGGAGGCTCTTCTTTCTGATCTCTGAAGCTCCTTTTTTATCAGCCATCAATTTCCTGAGATTACTCGCCTGGTCCATATCCAGTCACCTCCTCAATCTGTCAGGCAGACACCTCTTCAACTTCAAGCGGGAAACGCATCATCACTCTTGATATCAGGTCCTGTTTTTCCGCAATCTTGATATCATCCGGCACCCTCTGGCCCATGCAAATATATGATAAAGACTGCTTACACTCGTTGAGTGCGCTAATCACAGAACCAAAGGTATTTGTCTCATCCACTTTTGTCAGCACCACACTCCTGTATCCAGTGGACTCGAATTTTTCCATGATTTCTATCATATCCGCATACTTGGTAGTTGCGCTGACCACCAGCAGCACCTCCAGATCAACAGCAACAATTTTGAGATAGTTTCGGATCTCATTGATATCCAGCTCTTTTTTCTGATTGCGGCCCGCGGTGTCAAGGATAAAAACATCCGCATTTTCATTCGCCAGCGCATCTTCCAGATCGTCCTTCTGATGGATGCATCGGGAGGGCACATGAAGGATACCGGCATACTCTTCCACCTGTTCCTTACTACCGATCCGATAATTGTCCATAGTGAGGAGCATAATCTGCTCATCTGAAGCATCCCCCCCCCCCAATCTGTATTTAGCACCGATTTTAGCCAGAGTTGTGGTTTTCCCGACACCGGTAGGCCCAACCAGAGCGATAACCCGTCTGGAACTGCTGGCATCAGGGATAACAGTGCCAAAAGCGAGCTTAAGAATTTCTTCCAATTTAAGGCGCACCATCTCCCGGTTTTCCAGTTGTTTGATTGTCAAACTCTCCTGAATTTCATCGAGAATACGCGCAACCATATGTCGCTCAAAATCATTCTTTTCCAGAAAACGTCGTACACAGGAGAGCCGGGGATGGATCTCTCCGGACAGACGGCCCTCCTGTTTACGAACTCTGACAATCTGATCCAGTGCAGCTCGCATCTCCTTAAGTTCATCCATTACCCCGGAGTCCGTTGGGGGGGCAGCCTTACGAGAAGACCTCTGTGCCTGCATCTTTCCCGCGATATTCTTGATCGCATCAAGAGCCTGCTGCTGCGTATAGGATGGCGGCGGCGCTGTGTTACGGGCGCTGAAAGGATCACGGTTGCCTACATTGAATGTCAATTCATAGTACTCCTGTTTCCCGAAAAGGCCTAAAAACCCCTTTCGTTCCATCCTCTTCTTCTGATCCATCAGCTGAATCCCCTGGCCGTATTTCTCACGAGCCAGACGAAAAGCCTGTTCAAGCGTCTTGCCGGCAACTGTTTTCAAGACCATAGCTGTCCCCTGATTCATATCTTCCTTATTCTAATACACAGCTTCCAATTCCTGGACCCCTGGAGAAAGTCTTCCCAGGATTTCCACTCTCACATTGCGCGACACCTCGTTATAGGAAATGACACGAAGTGTCGGAAGAGATTTCTCAAAAATTTCATGGAGAAAACTCCTGATCGGTGCAGTACAGATGATCACGCTCCTGTAATCAGGATCAGAGATCCCCCCGATAGTCTCTGTAGCACTATTGATGATACCAGAGATAACCGAGGGGTCGATAGAGCCGGCAAAATTGCCATCGATATCATAATCGATGCCGTCGTTGATGATTGCATCAAGCTCTGCATCTATTTCCACAGCCTTAAGAACACCGCCCACGGAAAAATCATTGGAAATCTGCATAGCCAGCCCCTGCCGGACAAATTCGGTAAGCGTCTCGTGTCGCATATTCTCCTGGTAATGCTCGGCGACCAGCTCCAGAATACGCTCCATGTTGGAGATGCAGACCTGCTCTCTGAGAAGGTTCTGCAGAACTTTCTGTATATCGTTAAGCCGTGCGCCAGCCTTGTTGACCTCAGAAATAACAGCAGGACTCTCTGTCTGGACCTTGTCCAGAAAACGCTGAACCTCCTGCATGGTGATCAGCTCCGGAGCATAGAGTTTGAGGATCTCGCCCATATGGGTAGCCAGAACACTGGGGCAGTCCACAACCGAATAACCCATATCCTCCGCCTCTCGCCTGTCCCCTCTGGAGATCCAGCGGGCCGGTTGGCCAAAGGCGGGGTCTCTCACATCCATGCCAGGCACACCATCCGGAGATCCTGAGGGATTCATCACCAGATACTGATCCACCTGCAGTTCGCCCTGACCCACCTCAATGCCTCTTATCTGAATGGAATACTGGTTAGGGGAGAGACGGCTGTTGTCCCGGATGCGGACAGGCGGCACCACAATACCGAGCTCATTGGCACTTCTGCGCCGCAAATTTTTGATCCTATCCAGAAGATCGCCGCCCTGCGATTCATCGACAAGGGGCACCAGGGCAAAGCCGATGTCCAGCTCGAGTAACTCCGGTTGTGCCGGAGTGAGCACTTCAGGCTCTGAGGACTCCTCCTGCTCCTCCTGAGCAGCCTTTTCCTCTCTTCTGGCGCTGCTCTTCCTCATCCGGAAACCAGCGGCAACCAGCAGCCCGGAAAAAAGGAAAAGCTGAATTTCCGGAAAGCCGGGAAGCACCCCCAGCAGGGCCAGGAATCCGGCAGAGATGAACATAACTCTGGGCTGACCGGACAGCTGTCCCTGAATATCCTCACCCAGGCCACCGTCAGAGACAGAGCGGGTAACAATGATACCTGTTGCTGTGGATAAGAGCAGCGCCGGAATCTGTGAGACAAGGCCGTCACCAACTGTGAAGAGCAGGTATGTTTTTGCCGCGACACTCATGCTTTCCCCACGCATCACAGTTCCGACAATAATTCCGCCCACAATATTGATAAATGTGATCAGGAGACCAACAGTAACATCCCCCTTGACGAACTTGGAAGCACCGTCCATGGACCCGTAAAAATCGGTCTCCTGCTGAATCTTCCGCCGCCTGACGATCGCCTCTTCCTCGGTAATAATCCCGCTGGAGAGCTCACCATCAACAGCCATGTATTTATTGGGCATAGCATCCAATCGGAAACGGGCCGCGACTTCGGAAATGCGGGTGGAACCTTTTGTAATCACGATGAACTGCACCGCGATGATAATCAGGAAAATGATCATACCCACGACATAATTGCCTCCCACCACAAAATCACCGAAACTCCTGATAATCCTGGAATCAAAGGCCAGACCCTCCGTGAGAATCATCCTCGTAGAACTCACGTTGAGCGCCAACCGGAAGACCGTGGTGAGAAGCAACAGGGAAGGGAAGACGGAAAAATCCGAAGGATTTTTCATATACATAACAGACAGCAGCACCATCAGCGAAAACATCAGGTTAATGGAGATGAGCATATCCAGCAAAATCGCCGGAAGCGGAATAATGAGCATAAAAATGATGAAAACGACACCAGCCGCCATCGCTATATCGGTCTGCTTCATCGAACCTGTCAGTTTATGTGCCATCTCTTACCCCCCCTCGGGCAACAGTACCGGCAAACTGATCCTGAAACTTCGACAGTTTGCTGTAAATACCGACCACCACCTCAAAGAGCTCCTCCGGAATCGAATCTCCAGGTTCCAGCAGATAAAGCGATCGAGCCAGCGGTTTATTTTCCATTATCGGGACAGCGGCTTCCGTAGCGATCTGCCGGATACGAAATGCGACTCTATCGGCACCTTTAGCCACTATAACCGGTTCATTATGCTGCATCATATCGAATTTGAGAGCAACAGCGAGATGAGTCGGGTTTGTGATCACCACATCCGCACCCTGCACATTGGCCGACAGATTGCGCTGCGCCAGCTCCCGGCTCATCTGTATGATCCGCTGCTTAACGTGAGGGTCCCCTTCTTCCTCTTTATGTTCCTCTTTTATTTCAGGGATGGACATCTTCAGACTTTCCATATGCTGCCTGCGCTGGAATATATAATCCGGTACAGCAAGCGCCACCAGAGCCAGACAGCAGGCGTTGACCAGTTTAAAGATGATCCCGGTTACCAGAGTGAGACTCTGTGCCACACCGATACCCATCAAATTCATTATCCTGATCAGGTCCGCGCGGATGATCATAAAAGCGATCACCCCGATCGCCACTATCTTAAACAGGGACTTGAAAAAATTCACCATGCTCTGCCTGGAAAAAAATACCCGCTGAAGCAGCTTCGCAGGGGTAAAGACAATTTTAGAAAAATCCGGTTTCAGCGGTTTCAGCGTAAACAGAAAACCGACCTGTACGAGATTGGAAAAAACCGCAACAAATACCGCAATACCCATAACCGGAGCAACTATCTTGAAAAAAGAGACCATCACAGTGGTGATATGAGAGGTGAAATTGCCCCGGGTGATCTTGAGCTCATTGATGCCGCCATAAAAAGTAGTGAAAAGGTCTTTGATACCAGCCAGCACAAAATGGCCGAACAGAGAAATCCCCCAGAATGTAAAAAGGAGCACCAGAGCGGTGGAAATTTCCTGACTTTTAGGAACTTTCCCCTCTTCACGCGCTTTGCGCTTCTTACGCTCAGTCGGATCTTCTGTTCGACCCTCATCGTCTGCGGCAAAAAACTGCAGATCAAGGAGAAGCTCATCTGCCGGGAGCAGGCCGAGATTCAGGCTGTCACCGGGCAACAGTACCCTTTCCATCCCTACCCTCCCACCAGTTTCATGGTGAACTGAATCCCCTCTTTGATCCAGCCGGACATAAAACGAAACAGAAGAGGTACGGCAAAATAAATCACAATAAACCCTGCACCAATTTGAATCGGGAACCCGAGCATCAGCACATTCAGCTGAGGCGAGGTTTTCGCGAGAATACCGAGAGTGACAGAAATCAGCATCGCGGTCGCTATCATCGGCAGAGCGATCCGAATCGCAGCACCGAACATTTTTATGAAAGCGACCCCTGCCCCTTTTGCTATTCTGGCCGCATTATCCGCGACACTGAAGAAGGGCACAGATTTAAAACTCAGGAATACCGAAGAGAGCAGCTGATGATGAGCGTCTACAGAAAGAAACAGGAGCACACCAAAAAAAGAAAGCATCTGGCCGAGTATAGGGAGCTGAATCTGGTGCTGAGGATCAAAAACCATACTGATAGAGAGTCCCATCTGCACGCTGAAAAGCTGGCCTGCAAATTGAAATGCAACAAAAAAAAGGCCTACCAGAAAGCCGATCAAAACTCCGACCAGCAGCTGTCCGGTGATCTCCAGGATATAGGGGAGCGCCTCAAGTGAGGGCTGCATCCCCAGCCCGGCCACCATCGGGTAAAGAATGATCGAAGTAAAAAAAGCAAGGAGCGCCTTCATCCGGAAGGGAATCGCCAGCGAGGAGAAGAATGGCGCGACCACCATCATCCCCAGAAGGCGGACCAGGACAAGAAGAAACAGCTGGAAATTCCGGACAAAAGCAAGGGGCATTGTCAGACTACCTCGTCAACATCGGAATAAGGTTAAAAATTCGACGGGTGAATTCCAGCAGACTGGCAAGCATCCAGTTTCCGAATACGATTATCGCAAAGAAAATAGCAACGATTTTGGGGACAAAGGTGAGGGTCTGCTCCTGAATACTGGTTGTAGCCTGAAAGATAGAAACCAGAAGCCCTACCAGCATACCGATGCCCAGCATCGGCGCCGAAAGCTTCAGAATTTCCAGAAGAGCATCCCGGACGATCCGGACAATTAAATCAAAACTCATCACTTTTCTCCTAAGCCACAAATCCATGGACCAGCTTGCTTATCAGCAGGTTCCATCCATCCACCAGGAAAAACACGATAATCTTAAAGGGCAACGAAACCATAACAGGGGGCAGCATGATCATCCCCATGGACATAAGAGTCGACGCCACCACCATATCAATGATGATGAAAGGGATAAAAATCAAAATACCTATGTAAAATGCGGTGGTCATCTCACTGATTATAAAGGAAGGGATCAAAACATGAGTGGGGATATCGGCCCGGGTTTTAGGCCGTTTCTCCTTTGCCAGATGCATGAACAGGGCCAGATCCTTCTGCCTGGTCTGTTTGAACATAAACGTACGGATCGGCTTGACCCCCCGCAGATACAGCTGTTCCGCGTTGATCTTCTTCTTGAGAAACGGCTGCAGAGCGTTCTTATTCACCTCTTTGATTGTCGGAGCCATCACAAAAACAGTCAGAAAAAGGGCCAATCCCATCAGAACCTGATTGGAGGGCATCTGCTGGGTGGCCAGGGCCATTCTCGTAAAGAAGAATACAATAGCAATCCGGATGAAACCGGTCATCATGATAATGAAAGCAGGAGCCAGAGAGAGCACTGTGAGGAGCAGGAGCACCTGCAGGGAGGTGGCCACCTCACCAGGAGAACGGGCCGGGTCTACACCCAGAGTGATTCTGGGAAAATTGAAAGTCGGCGTTGTCTGTGCTGATCCTGTTACAGGAACCAGCATCAGGAGCAGCAAAGCCGTCAGTATACATTTATTCCTGCGAGAAACCATTATCCCTCCCGGTTCAGGTTTCTTAAAACAGACCCGGTACATCTTATACTACATCATATTATGGCGCCGGTTCAGTTATCGTCGTCAAGTTCCTTCAAACGACTGCGTTGTTTCTTTACAAAATCAATCTTCGATCCCCGGCCAGGGGGCTTTCCCCCAGCTTTACCGAAGACATTGAAAAGTTTTTCGATAAAACCCGCGGAGACGGCTGCCGGCCCTTTCAGATACTGCATCCGAAGCCAGTCAACGGTCTCTTTGTCCTCAATCTCGGCAATGAGATTGATGGAACCATCCCCGAGACCGATAAAAAAGATCTGATTGCCAACCTCAACGATCTGAAGCATCCGATTTCCACCCACACTGCGGCTGGAAAGGAGCTTGATTGCTGTCTCACCACTGACTGATGTGCCTTTTTTCTTCTGAATGAAGCGGAAAAGCATATACAATCCGCTGACAAACAGAGTGAGGATGAGAATAGTCTCAATAAATGTGCCGATACCGCCGGGAGTTCCGCTTTCGCGATCAACGGAACGGGCAAGAGTACCCATTTCTTTGTCCACTCCTTTGAGTAGATGGTCCCCACCATTCGTGGCTTGTGTTCCGCCCGAAGCGGCTGGAACACAAAAAAGAGCAGAAGTAAAAGAGAGACAAAAAAGGATGACCACAAAAAAACAGAGTCTGCCTGTTGTTCCCTGCATATCCCCTCCCCGGTCGCAGATATCAGAACCAATACAATTTTAAACTAACGCTTTCATTATCACAATTATACACCATACAGGAAATAATGCAAAGTTTTTTTCTTTCATTGACCGGGTTTCTGGTGATATTTTATATTCCGAAATCGACCCGTGATTTCGGAGAAACAATTTCCGTTACACGAACACCGAAGTTCTCATCAATGACCACAACCTCGCCTTTAGCAATCAGTTTGCCATTGACCAGCACATCCACCGGCTCACCGGCAAGTTTATCCAGCTCGATGATGGAGCCCTCCCCAAAACCGAGAATCTCCGAGATATTTTTGTGCGTACGCCCGAGCTCCACGCTGAGCTGCATCTGCACATCCATCAGCATGCTGATATTGTGTGGAGATTGCGCTACTCCCGTGCCGCCGGCAAGCTGTGGATACTGAACAGACTGCACGCCAACCTGCCCGGGCGCAGGCCCCATGTCCGCAGCAGGCATGGCTCCGGTAAAAGCAGGCTGCTGCATCGCCTGACCGAAATTCATATCCGCGTCCAGAGAAGGACCGGAACTGGCAAAATCTTTTGCCAGCTTAAAGGACATGACCTGAGAAACGTTAATCGGATTCTGTCCCTCAATGTTAAAAGAATACCCCAGCCGGAGCAGAGGACCACCGCCGGGTAGCGTGAGCTCCGTGTTGGCGTGCGCAACAACAGCTCTGGCATCAGCAAAAGAGATCGATTTACCGATTCTTGCCGAAATGCTGGAGGCAGCAGCGCCGTACATCTGACCCATGGTCTGAGAGAGCGCGTTGAGCGCCATATCCGTCAGCTCTTCCCCGCTCTGTCCCATGGTCATATTGGAAATAGTGACAGCACTGGAATCGGGGATGATCACGGTGTTTTCGCCGTTTATGGAACCCTGGACAGCCATATTCAGTTGCACGAGAGAACCACCCAGTTCAGCACGGATCTCTTCCGGGCCCATCACATCCGCCTTTATCTTTCCTGCACTCACGCCAGTAGAAATAACGGTGGACAGACTGGAGCTGGCGGATTCAATTGCCTCACGCATGATATCCAGCAGTGCATTCCTGTCGCTGTCTGACAGCAATTCAGTAGCAGTGGTAGGAGCGGCCATACCGCCACCCATCCCTGTAAGCTGGTCTGTACCGGCTAATAGAGCATCAATTTCGTCCTGGGAAAGAGAGCCATCACTCATTGTCATCACCTCGTGCCATATCTTCAAGGATATCCTCTGTGATATCCTCGAGCTTGTCGATCACCTGAACCGCCATCCTGCTTCCGACGACCCCGGGCCTGCAGCTGAACTTAGCGCGATCACCGATCTTCACCAGCATGTCAGAGTTGATCTTGGAATCCGGAAGCCGGATCGTATCGCCGGAATCCAGCTTAAGAAGATCATCCATAGTGATATCGACGCAACCGAGCTCAGCCCGGACGACTACATCTATAGTATCGAGTCTTTCTTTGATGATGTTTAGGTTTTCACTCGTCGTTCCTTTGCGAATACTGGAATACCAGTACTGGGCAGAAAGCTTCGAGATAATGGGCTCGATGGTGATATATGGGATACAGAAGTTCATCATCCCCTCTACAGCACCGACTTTAGTCTCAATGGTGACAAGCACAACCATGTCATTAGGCGGCACAATCTGAGCAAACTGCGGGTTGGTCTCAATATCCCCCAGCCGGGGACGGAGGTCGATCACATTGGCCCACGCCTCACGAAGATTGGAGAGGATCCTCACAATGATATTCTCCATTACCGAGGTCTCGATATCCGTGAGTTCCCGGTTAATCTTGGTGGCCTCGCCTTCCCCACCGAACAGCCGGTCAATGATGGTAAAAGTAATTGAAGGGTCGATCTCCAGGACAGAGCTTCCCTTGAGAGGGTCCATATTGATGACAGCCAATGTCGTCGGGCTGGCGATAGAGCGGATGAACTCCTCATACGTGAGCTGGTCCACAGAAGCCACATGCACGTGAACCAGAGTGCGCAGCTGCGCGGAGAGCGAGGTCGTTGTGGTACGGGCGAAGTTCTCATACATCATCTGTAATGTACGGATCTGGTCTTTAGAGAACTTATCAGGGCGCTTGAAATCGTAAATTTTAACCTTACGCTGTTCCGTCGGCGCTCTGGCGACATCCATTTCGGTGTAGCTCTCGCCTGTGGTGATCGCGGTCAATAACGCATCAATTTCGTCCTGAGAAAGAAGATCGGTCATACCCGGCTCCTCTGGAAATAGAGTACGGCAGCTTTCGGCCGCACCCGGCAAACCACATTCGGTTTAAAAAAGGCCGGCCCAGGCCCTAGTTCACTGAAAACTCCTCATAAAATATAGCCCCGATCTCCCCATTATTGAGCTCACGATTGATCCGTTTGCGCAGTTCTTCTTTTAAGCGAATCTTTTTTGCGGCTGTATCCATATCCTCTTTGCGTTTATCATTAAAAAAGAGCAGAATGATATCCTTGATCTGCGCCCGCCGCTGATTCAACTCCGTAAGCAGCTTCACATTCTTTCTGGGATACCCGAGCTGCAGTTTAATTTTTGCCAGATGCGCGCTGTCCGTATCCCGTGTGTTCAGCATAAACTCCTTGAGATCAAAGACAGCGTAGATCTTCTTCGTGCCGGAGACATCCTCCTTATCGCTCATCACACGCTGCTTTTTGCCCTGCGATTTGGTCACACAGGTGGCTGTGATCACCGAAATAAGGAACACTACAATGATCGCTGCTGCGTAGAGCAATATTTTTACGATAGAACTGGAAAAAAAACTCTTCAGACCACCGGACTCACCGCCGCCCTCACCTTCAAGTTCATCATCGCTGTCGCCATAATCCAGGCTATCAAGATCATCAACTGCCATATGCTGCTCCTCTGCAAAGTATACTTTTCCAGCCAGACTGAAACAAGGCCCTACCGTCTCACTTTATAGTTCTGCTCATCCCGGATGATAATGATATCCACCCTGCGGTTATCCGCACGATACTCCGGAGTATTACCCTCTTTCCCTGCATACAGAGGCCGGTGTTTGGAATATCCGGCTACTTCCAGCCGCCTCTCCGCAACGCCCTGCTTAATTAAAAAATTGAGCACGCTCATCGCCCGTGCTGTGGAGAGCTCCCAATTTGTCGGGTAACGCTTACCTACATCACTGCCCGGATCTATCGGGGTATCATCCGTATGCCCTTCAATCCGGATCCTGTTGTTTTTCAAACTTTTTGCCAGAAAGCTGACTTTACGAAGCAACTCCGAAACCTTATCCAGCCTGAGCTCAGCCGACCCGGGCGCAAAGCTGACATCTGAAGAGAGAGAAATTCGGATACCCCGTTCATCCTCCATCACCCGCACCATTCGGGTACGAAGCTCCGGCTTAAGGATCTGCTGCGCCTCTTTCCTGGCCCGCGCCAGCGAATCCCCCTTCTGTCTGGCGGGCAGGGATTCAATAGTCATCCCCATCTCCACCAGTGCCCCTTTGGAGAGCGTTGTCCCACCGGTAAACATCCCGAGAGAACCGGAAAAAGCGCTGAGGATAAGCCGCATCTCACGAGGGTCCTGCTCTCCTACAGAAAACATCAAAACAAAAAAGGTGAGAAGAAGGGTCACCATGTCACCATAGGTGAGCATATACTCAGGGGCTCCGGCCTTCTTTTTGTCCTTTTTTTTGCGTTCCACAGCCACGTATCAGTCCTCTCCTTCTACACCGATAGCATCCCTGAGTACAGGTGCCAGATAGGAAGAGAGCTTCTCCTTCACAATCCGGGGATTATCCCCGCTTTGAATGGAAAGCGTACCTTCAATCATGATCTCTTTAAGCACCAGTTCTGCTTTATTGTTCTGAATAAGTTTTACAGAAAGAGGGGTAAAGCACCAGTTTGCCAGCACAGAACCGTACATAGTGGTGATCAGCGCCGCGGACATCCCGCGCCCCAGACTCGCTTTATCGTCAAGGTTCTGAAGCATGAGAATCAGGCCGATCAGGGTCCCGATCATCCCGAAAGCAGGTGCAATGGTTGCCGCAGTTTCCATGATAGCGATCCCCTTCTGATGGCGCTCTTCAATATTATTCAAATCAGCCATCAGAATATTTTTAACGACATCAGGATCAGTCCCGTCCACGACCAGTTGAATCCCTTTTTTAAGAAATTCATCCTGAACTTCATCCACATCATCTTCAAGAGCAAGCAACCCCTCACGGCGTGCTTTTTCTGAAAAACTGACCAGATCTTCAATCATCCCTGCAGGATCGGATTCTTTTGTGAAAAAGGCATTTTTAAGGACAGCACCCAGACCAAGGATGGTTTTAAGGCCATAGGCTGTAAAAAGTGAAGTTATTGTCCCCCCAATAGTGATCATCACTGAGGGCAGATCAAGATATCGGGCCGGGTCAGCCTGGGCCAGAATGATCCCGAGAATAATGAAAGCAATACCGCCCGCCAGACCGCTTATTGTTCCTATATCCATCAGTAATTCCCCTCAATCACAATACATAAAAAATGTATTAAAAAGCTGTTTCATTGCCCATAACACCAATTTTTTTCCGGTATTCGATAATCCGGTCTATGATCTCCTCAGGGCTTTCCACAACAATGAGCTTACGATCAGAGAACATGGTTAGTATAGTATCGGGAGTTTTTTCCATAAACTCAATCTGATGCGGATTAATATACAATTCCTTACCATTAAAACGGGTTGCTTTGACCACCTGTACCCCTCCAGAACAGCGCTTTTATCGAAACATACATTCTGTACTATGAGAAGAAGAGAGGACAAGAGCGCTCTTAAGGAGAACGCTCTCAATAATCACATCCTACCTTTTCAAAGTCAGAAGTTCCTGCAACATCTGATCAGAAGTGGTGATCACCCGGGAGTTCGCCTGAAATCCCCGCTGCGTGACGATCATATCCGTAAATTCTTCGGAGAGATCCACATTAGACATCTCCAGAGCTCCGGAACGGATGGAACCTTTATCCTCCATATTCGCAGCAGAAATCCGGGCAGTTCCGGAGTTATTGCTCCGGGTGAAATAGGTGGAACCGCTCTTCTCAAGACCACCAGGGTTGGTAAAAGTAGCCATCGCTATCTGACCGATTGTCCGCTTCTGACCGTTGGAATAGATTCCGCTGATCTGTCCGGAGCTGTCAATATTGAAGCCCTGCATATATCCCATGGGGTATCCATCCTGGTCCACCGCTTTTGTGGTGGATCTGGAGTCATACTGGGTAACCCCATCAGCAAGCCCGGCAGTCCCGAAGTTCATCTGAATACTGTTCTGAGAACCGTCAGGAAGAGTAAATCGTAGATTTGCAAACAGCTTGTTGTTGGTCACAAGGTTGGCCGGTGCAGCATCAGGCACTCTGTCGTGAACTCCGGCGACTGTACCGTTTCTGTTAAAACTGAAGTAGATGATATTGGAGGCATTCTGTGCTCCTCCGGGCACATCAGCGCTCACATTGGTCGCGTCCCTGACATCGATCTGCGCCCGCCAGAGATTAGTGCCCAGACGGGTGAAGGAGACGGAAAGATTGCGCTCCCTTCCATACGCATCATACACTTTGAGATTGGTGAAGTGTGTATTCTTCATCACGAAATCACTGGCCAGCTGCGCATTGGGTTGAATCACAGGAGTCATTGATTTGAGGTTACACTTGAATGTCACATTTGCGGTCGCTTTTGCCGGATCCTTGGAGCCGATAGGGATCGTAATATCTCCGATGGAGGAGGAAGTGTTTACCCTGTACTCCCCATCTGCCCCACGATTTGCCTGCCACCCCTGCAATTTGAGTCCGTCAGCCGGGTTAACCAGCAATCCATCACGATCTGTAGAGAAATTCCCGGCCCTGGTGAAGAAACGCTGCGCCCCCTGCTGTAGAATGAAGAACCCCTCACCCATAATCATCAGGTCAGTATTCTTACCTGTGACCTGCGCACTGCCCTGGGTGTGAATGGTATCAATGGCAGCGATATTCATACCGAGACCGACCTGTTTTGGATTGACGCCTCCTTTGTCAGCTCCAGGTTTAGCGGCGCCGGAAATACTCTGGGAGAGCATGGACTGAAACATGGTCCTCCCTTTTTTAAAGCCTGTGGTATTGACGTTTGAAATATTGTTCCCGAGGACATCCATCCGGACCTGATGATTTTTCAACCCGGACACCCCGGAGTAGAGTGAACGAACCATAATACTGCTCCTTTCCTGTTGAACAATCGAACTTCCCGGAAAGGGGCCAGTCCGATCGCAACCCGTAGTCAACGGGTCATTTTGCGATTACTGCGCTGTCTATGTTAGTAAAAACATTCTCCTTGATAGCTTCATCATTGACCGCTGTGATCACCGTGTTGTTCTTTACACTGACAACCAGAGCCAGCCTATCCAGAAGCAGAAGTGAATCCTGGGCCCCCTTTTGCCGCGCTGTCTGCACAGCTCGGTGGATCCGCTCCATTTCGCTGTCAGAGAGCTCGATGTTCCTGGAAGCAAGCCGTTTCTGCGCATGCCTGGAAAACTTGAGCTTCATCTCCCGGGAGAGCATGCCGACAAACTTCCCCGGCTCAGCCTTAGACGGCTGCTGGACAGACGATTTTTGTTGAATGTTTTTACCACCTGCTGCGCCGAGAATCTGTCGCGCAAGTTGGGCGTTATTCATCATCCTGCCTCACCTTCTCTTCCCCGGGAGTTCCACACGGATCACGCTCTTCATCTCAACCCCCACTCCATGTACTCTGAGATGCGGCTTTCCATGAGCGAATCCGATGGAATCCGCAATCCCCGTTCTCGCTCTTTTCGTTACAGGATCCATCCAGGTGATCTGTTTCCCCAGCATCCCGTGCATCCCGTTCGCTTTAGAATTATCCAGAAGACTTCTGGTGGTCACATTGAGTCGGGTCATCTGCTTCAAAGCCGAAAACTGGGCCATCTGAGCGGCAAACTGATGGTTCTTGATCGGGTTAGCCGGATCCTGATACTGCAGCTGTTTCAGAAGCAGCTTCAGATAGCGGTCTCTACCGTCCAGACTGCCAGGTTTGAGACCCATTCGTTTACGCTCTGCCTTTAGACGGCCGTTAAAAGCCCTGGCCTGGGCCTGCAGCTTCGCCAGCTCTTCGGGGTCCATTCTGTTGTTGAGCTTTGCTTTTATCTGCATCCTTCTTCCTTTCGTGTTATGTCAATCAAGCCAGGATATCCACATCGCCTGCATGCACCTGTGCCGTTGAAGCGCCTGGTTGCTGACTGGCAGTAGAAGCAGCACTGCCCATAATCCCGAAGAGTGGATCAGTCCCACGGTCCGGAGCGCCATCACCGCGATAATGCCCCCCCTGGCCATACCGGGAAATATCAAGGTCCTTCAGGTTTATACCGGCTTCCCGAAGTTCCTGGCCGAGCATATCCAGTTTTTTTGCCAGCATTTCACGAACTTCGCTGTTTGCCACTGTCAACCGGGCCGTAACAGCACCGTTCTTCAAAGTGAGTTTCATCCTCACCCTGCCTAACGCTTTCGGCTTGAGCTGCAATTTCATCTCTGACATCCCGCTTCTGTGGGTAACCTTCGCCCGCTCTACTATCTGACTGAATATCTTCCTGGAATCCGCACTCGCGGGGCTGTCGTTTTTTGCCGCACTTCGCACCCCTTCCATGAAGCTCTTCTTAGCCCCGTGGTCAGCAGCCAGATGTCGCCCTTCTCCGCCTCTGGCAACCTGACGCACCGCACCCTGCCAGTCTCCAGGAGATTCCGATTTAGCCAGGCTGTTTCCACTGGAAACAACGGCCCGATTTTGGCCGCTCTTCCGCACCCGCCGATTTCCGGACCCCTTACCACCACCAACAGCGGCAAGGGAGTGCTTATCCAGCCTGCTCTCAGAGACAAGGCTCTCAAGCGCATCCAGCACAGCTGACTTTTTCTCGCCCTTTCCAGGAGCAGCTTGCAGCTGTTTTCCGAGCTTCTTCAAAACAGCCAGCACACCCTTGAGAAAATTTCTCTCTCCCGGCTTCAAAGAAGCTTCACTCCCAGGAGCGAGCGCCCCCTTCAATCGCCGGGCAATAGCAGCAAGGCCGGATTTCAACTTCGAGTCTGCCTCTTCTGCGCACGCTTTTTCAAGCATAGAGATAATATCGCGAATACTCTCCATGAGCTGCAGCAATGTCCCCGGCTCAGCACTTTCATCTGTAGACTCAGCTTCCAGCTCTCGAAGCAGCTGCTGCAGTTTCTTCAATTCAACTTGCAAATCCTTTTGAGCATCGCTGTTCTGATTATCCTTGCGGTCCAACCGTTTCAGGCTCTTCTGATCCTGTCGCCTGAGGGTTTCCTCAACTTTATGCTCTTTGCTGCTGAAGGATTCCGGGCCTCTGGACTGATGAGACTCAGGCTGTTTATCTATTCCTGAATCAACCTTCGCTTCCAGGTGCACATCGTTTCTACTTCGATGCTCAACCCCTGAACCGTTCTGTCTATTGAGCAATATTTTAAAGGCACTCTGCGCAAAAATTTTCTTTCTTTCGACTATTTCCATCTTCTCAGGCACCGGCAACAAATCCACACCGCTCGTCATCACTCTGTTCTGCATAATTTCCCCTCCTTCCTTCTAAAATCGAACCATTTTCTTCTCTGGCAGACCTGACAGGACGAGCTCAGAGAGGTCCTTTTATAAATTCGGCTAAAAAAAGAAATGGCTTAGAAAAAACCGAGGGGGCGGCACTGATGTCATGGGTACTGTTTGGATATGGAAGAAAAGCGATACACAATAGAATTCAGAATTGAAGAAAAATTGGTACAGGGCCTGGTCAGGCTGCTTCTGCAGCACCTGCATTAAAACAGCACAAGCAGGTTATGTTGGTCAGGAGGTGATTATCTCCAGAGATCAGAAATCCATATTCGTAGTGCTGGAGATATTGGCCATTTTCCTTTGAATAACAGCAGCCCGCTTCTCTTCCATTAAGCTTAAATAGTATGGAACCAGACTCTGCTGCCCTCTTCTGCTGCTCTCGGCATCCATAGCGCGAAGAATTGCAATGATCAGCAGATCATCCGTCATGGACTGCAGTCTGGCAACAGCTTTATCAGGTGGCATATTCATATACTGAACAGCGACCTTGCGGATGCGCTCAGATCGTTTCGTCTTATCCAGGGAATCCTGCTTGATCCGCTTTTCCCTCTCCTTCAGGTTCTTCTGGATAGCAAGAAGACGGTCACGAAGGTCCTTGAGTTCCTGCTCTTTCTTCTTAGAACTGCCGATAGCCTTCTTGAGCTCCATCTGCTTGAGCGCCAGCAGCTTCCACTGTTTCTGCATCTCCGCCTTTTCCAGCAAATTGGGATCCTCAATCCTGGGCATATATCCTTTCCTGAACCCCAGACTCTCCAGAACCTGTCCGATGGAGATGATCCTGAGCGTATCAAGCACAAAAAGGCCGACCCCGATAAGAAAAAAATTGAGGAATAGAGCCAGAATGATCTTTCTTTTTTCACGTTTCATTGCACAAAAACCTTTTACAAACCAACCACTATAACCGGGTGAAATTGCTGTAATACTGCAGGACTTTCTTTACATAATCCCTGGTCTCCCTGTAATCAGGCACTCCCCCCGCTCTGTCCACAGCTTCCGGACCAGCATTATAGGCTGCCAGGGCGTGACTCAGATTCCCATTGTAGCGGGTGAGCATATCCTTAAGATACTGCGACCCACCCCGGATATTCTCTGCCGGATCATAAGAAGAGGTGACGCCCAATATCCGGGCGGTTCCTGGCATCAGCTGCATCAGCCCTGTTGCGCCTTTCGGGCTTTTCGCATTGGGATTGAAATCAGATTCCTGTTTAATCACTGCCTTGATCAGAGCCGGGGGCAGGTTAAACCGCCGGGAACAGGTATTGATATAGTCGTCAAACGCCTTCTCCCCATACGTCGTTCTCCTGCTCAGCGCCTGTTTACCTGCCCTGCCGGCAGCGCTCCTGTTCGCAGCAGGCGCAAGCGGTTTCCCGGAAACAGCTGTATCCAAAGCCGATTTTTTCACCGCCTGCTTGCCGTACATCATCCGATGAAATTTCTGCTGCATGCCAGAGATCTTCTTGATCCTCCCCTGAATCGAATTGATCCTGCCCAGAACCCTCTCCAGTCCTTCCAGCATTATTCCCTCCCTCTCAGGATATACTGCTGTCCCGCCCTCTCGTCAGTTATCCTGCGTTCCTGTCGGGCCAGCTCAACCTCCCATTCCTGTTTCTTCTTTTCTTTCAGTTTTTCCAGCGCCTGCCGCTTCTGTCTGGCGGCCAGATACGCCTGTCTGACCTGAGCAAGTTCATCCTGCATGCTGTTTATCATCTTCCGCGCTATAGAAGCGCTCTTTTCAAATGAACCGAAGAGCATACAGCGCAGACCCGTCTGATCATCCGGCACCCCTTCAATCCCGGGAGCCGCCAGAAGCGCCTGGCGCCGGGCTTTTGCCCGCTCGATAAACGCCTGCTCCCGGTTCACCTTCCCCATCACCTTAGCCAGATCGTTCTTCTTCTCTACCTCTATCCGAATGAGGTACTCCAGAAGCCGCTGCTGACGGAATTTAAATCCACTCATCTATTGCTCCGCGCTCCGACCCGTCGTCTACCGTCCACGGCAAAAATCCCATTCAGTGCTGCAACAGCGCTGTCCAGAGTGCACGCTTCAAATATCCCCTGCTGCAAAAAAGCATTCACACGATCAACCATGGAGACAGCAAAGTCAATCTTCGGATTGGAACCACGCGCATAGGCGCCAAAATTGATCAGGTCCTCAGCATCAGCATACTCCTTCAGTACAGAGCGCAGTTTCCCTGCGGCATCCATATGCCCCCTGTCCGCCAGATCCACCATAGCCCGGGAGATGGATCCCAGAACATCAATAGCCGGATAGTGGTTTTTCATCGCGAGATCCCGGGAGAGCACTATATGCCCGTCAAGATGGCCGCGAGCAGTATCACTAATAGGGTCTCCGATCACATCATCCTCCTCCACCAGTACGGTATAGAAGGCGGTTATAGTTCCAACGTCACTGGTACCGGTCCGTTCGATCAGTTTGGGCAGGAGGCTGAACACAGAGGGGGTGAAGCCGCGCGTTCTGGGGGGCTCGCCGATAGAAAGACCGATCTGTCCCTGAGCCTGCGCAAACCTGGTGAGCGAATCCATCAAAAACAGCACATCCCTGCCTTGATCCCGGAAATACTCGGCAATGGAGATCGCCACAAAGGCGGCCCGCACCAGAACCAGGCGCTCCTGCTCCCCGGTGGCCACGACCAGCACAGATCGTTTGAGCCCCTCTTCCCCGAGATCGCGCTCAATAAAATCCCGGACCTCTTTTCCACGCTCCCCGATCAAGGCGATCACATTCACATCCGCATCCGTATTCCTCGCCATCATAGCAAGCAGAGTGGATTTACCAACGCCGGAGCCGGAAAAGATCCCCAGCCGTTGCCCTCGTCCCACAGTCATCAATCCATCTATGCAACGCACACCTACGGAAAGCGGCTCCAGCACCCGTTTGCGCTTCAGAGTATCAGGGATGTCTGCAATTATGGAGCGATATTCGATTCCTAACACATCCCCCTTCCCATCTATGGGGTTGCCGACGCCATCCAGAACACGACCCAGAAGCTGCTCGCCAACCGGAATTTTGAGCGGACTGCCGGTGGCAGTTATCAGACAGCCTGGTGCGATCCCATCCATACTGCCGATAGCCATTAGCTTGATCACATCTTTATCAAACCCGACAACTTCCGCCGGGACCTCCAGACCAGCACGGATTTTGATCTTGCACAGCTCACCAACAGCAGCCTCAGGCCCGATGCCCTCAATGATCAGACCGGTCACATTGCTGACCCGTCCCAGATATCTGATGGGATCAATGGTATGGATAGCACTGGTGTATTTATCAAGCTGGATATCGGAGAGAGGATTATCTGTACGGTAGTACTTCTCGTACTCTTTCGCCAGGTTGATGAACTCACCCTCCTGGATCACATCCGAAAGTTCATTGTTCGCCCTGTACAGTTCGTCAATCAGCTTCTCTCTGACAAGCGCTTCCTCTTCTTCAGCAGGTTTGACCCCGCCCTCATATTTCTGGTCAGCCATATCCCCTCCCAAAGATCCAGCCCGAAAGAAACCGTCTGTTTCCTACAGCATGTTGTCGTCTTTCCGCTCACCCACGGTGATCGGCATGATCTCCTTGATCCGCTCTTCAATCGCTTCAAACTGACTGGCGATCCGGGCGTCGATATTCCCGAAGTCGGTCTCGATGATGCAGCCGCCTCTATCAACCGTGGAGTCCTCAAGAATAGTGACGTTCTTGATATCTTCCACCATCTTCATGAGCTCGTCCTTATGCACCGTGGTCAACTCCAGATCCTCAATATTGACACGGACTACCACATCAGTGCGCCCGCGCACTTTGGAGAGCGCTTCCCGGATATTGTGCATCACCACTCCACGCTGATGCTCCGAGATACTCTTCACCACCTTACGGGCGATCAGCACCACGATCATCACCAGCTGCTTCTCCACATTCTTGATGATCTCACCACGGCGGTCGATGGTCGCGGAGATGATTTTGTTGAGGGAGTTCACCAGGCGGGTGACTTCTTCTTTTCCCTCATCATACCCCTTGTTACGCCCCGCCTCGTATCCACGGTCTCTGGACTGGGTCTCAATGTCCGAGATCTTCTGCTCCACTTCGATCAGCATCTCTTTAGACTTGATCTCCGCCTCGGAAACAATGTCCCGCGCCTTAATCTCCGCCTCCTGCGTCTTCTGCCTGGCCTCTTCCGTGGCCCTCTTGATCCGATCAAAAGCGTTGTTCTCCGCGTCGATCTTTATCTGCTCGAAATCCTTCTCCGCCTGCCGGCGCATCTCATCGAGCTCCTTTTCGCCCTCTTCCCGGAGCCGGGCGATCTCTCTCTCAATCTCTTCAATAGAAGGACCCTGATACTCTTCCTCTTCCTCAAGCTCCATCTTCTGGACGACCGGAACGGGTACTTCAAGGCTTACCTTGTTGGTGAGCTGAGCGACATTTGCTGACTTGAATACCGGTTTAGACAACGAGTTCGTCCTCCCCGGCCCTTGCAACAACGATCTCCCCGGCCTCCTCAAGCCGACGAATCGTGTTTACAATTTTTTGCTGCGCCTCATCCACATCCTTGATGCGAATCGGGCCCATGAAATCCATATCCTCACGCAGCATACCAGCCGCGCGTTTTGACATGTTGCGAAAGATCTTGTCCTGCACGGTGGAGTCCACAGCTTTGAGTGCCTTGGCCAGCTCCTGGCTGTCCACTTCCCGGAGTACCTTCTGGATAGAACGATCGTCAAGGAGCACAATATCTTCGAAGACAAACATTCGCTTCTTGATCTCTTCCGCGAGCTCAGGATCTTCTTCTTCCAGCTGTTCAATGATCGCTTTTTCCGCAGAACGGTCCACCTGGTTGAGGATTGCGACAATCGCCTCCACCCCTCCGGCAGAGGTGTAATCGTCACTGGCCAGGGTGGAGAGCTTGCGCTCCAGCACACGCTCCACCTCCCGGAGGATATCCGGAGAGGTGCGTTCCATTTTGGCGATACGCTTGGCAACATCGGCCCGGATCTCAGGATTGAGCTGGCTTAAAATATTCGCCGATTTCTGTGGATCCAGAAAGGCCAGAATCAGAGCGATCGTCTGCGGATGCTCACTCTGAATGAAGTTGAGCAGATGGGTCGGGTCCGTACGCCGGATAAAGTCAAAAGGTCTGACCTGCAGTGAGCTGGTGAGCCGGTTGATGATGTCCACCGCTTTCTGCGATCCAAGGGCGCGTTCCAGCACATCACGGGCGTAATCGATACCCCCGGTGCTGATGAAGCCCTGCGCCATCATCATCTCCTGAAACTCCAGGAGCACCTTGTCCTTCTCCTCAGGTTCTACCTTGTCCAGCCTGGCGATCTCAAAAGTCAGCTGCTCGATCTCATCTTCGCGCAAATGCTTGAAAATCTCTGAGGACACATCCGATCCCAGTGTTACCAGGAAGATGGCCGCCTTCTGCCGTCCGGTGAGCTGTTTCTTGCCATGTGCCGACCTGCTGCCGGCTATGGTTCCCTTATCTGCCATAGTCTTCCCCTCCATACTATGCGGCCTTGAGACGGCCGCAGCCCTGCATATCTATAGTATACTCCTGGCTACGCCGGGAGCGATAGTATCCGCCTACTCTTCCATGAGCCAGGTTCTGAGCAGCTGCGCCACCTCTTCCGGCCGCTCGCGGGCGATGTTGATCGCGTTCTCCTGCATTTCCAACCGTGCCTTCTCCTCGAGGGAGAGCTCCACTTCCACACCCTCCTCTTCGGCTGCCCTGAGCGCCTGTTCCCGCATCCGCTGCTGCTGGAGCGCCAGCTCCTCTTCGCGGATTCGTTTGCGCCGGGCGATCTCTTTGCTGATAGTGCGCCAGAGCAGGCTACCAACAAGAAGCACAAACAGGGCCGCAACAGCTGCGATCAGAGTCTTTCGGATCCGCTCCTTACGGCGGATTTCCTCATCCTCTTTGTTAAACTGCGCCCTGCGGTCGAACATCAGATGCTTGACCACAACCTGATCCCCGCGAGCCGCGTCAAAAGCGATCGCGCTCTTGATGATGGACTCGATCTTGCGCAGATCCAGTTCCTTGACCGGAAAGTACTTCCGCTTAATGCTTCCCTTCCCGGTGATCACCAGCTCCCCGGCCTTATAGACCTTCTCCCAGATCCCGTCGATCCAGGCTGCTACAGCTATCTTCCTGATCGACACCGGCTGCTTCTGGATCTCCTCCTTCTGGCTGGAGTACTTCCAGTTATCGGTCTTCTGATTTTTCGTATAATGAGAGAAACGGTTGATCTTTTCCTTCAAGCCTGGAGGGATATTGTTCTGCACTCCGGCCGGACCCTCTGGAATATAGGTCGGCCCCTTGAAGGTCTCGCTGATTGTCTGAGAAGAGATCGGTGTCTGGATGGTGATCTGCGTCTCATCATAAGGGGTGTCAGGGTCATCCTTGCGGAGCACAGTGGGGAGGATCAAATCTTTGCTGACCTTCTTCTGATCAAAATTCAACTCATACTTCATGGTCAGATCAAAGCGGTCATTGCCCAATACCCGCTTCAGTCTGGAACGTATTCTGGTCTCCAGACCCTGTCGAAACTGCTCTTTGAGCCGATACTCCATTCTGGAGCGCACCAGATAATCCACGCTGTCCTGCTTTGAAAAATCGGAGAGGATATTCCCCTTGCTGTCCGTGATCACGATATTCCCCGGCTTGAGCTTATCTATCCCATTAGCCACCAGGTTGATGATCCCCTGAATTTTTTTCTTGTTTTTGTAAAGATCGGAGAATGGCCTGGCGATGATCGTTACAGAGGCCTTCCATGGCTGGTCGCTCTGAATGTACAGAGAAGCCTCAGGCATGGATACCGTCAGCTTAACATCCTCAATATCGTCCAGCATTTTGAGATGGCGGGTCATGGAGCCGATGATCGCGCGTCGCTTCATTACGTTGCGCTCAAAATCCGTGGTGGTCCACTTCTCCGTATCAAACAGCTCCCAGCCTTTGATCCCGCTGGGCAGAAGATTATCCTGCCCCAAGCGCATCCTCAGACGCGCACCGCTGGCCTCATCCTCGACCAGAACAAAACGATCATCCCTGGTCTTGAACTGAGTCCCGTACTCCTGCAGTTTCCTGGTGATCTTCGCGTAATCAGTTGCAGAAAGCGGCTTTTTGAACAAATAGACCAGGGTCTCTCCGGAGGACGAGGACAGCGCGAAGAACAGCGTGACCAGCACCACAACCATGACCCCGCTGATGATAGCCTTCTGTTTCTTATCCATCTTGCCCAGCGCACCTTTAAGCTGGGACAACAACTTCTTCAGGAATTCAGCCATTATCTCCCCCCCTTATCAATAAAGGCCTGCTTCACACAGCTAAATTGTCTATTACCTCATATTGGTTATAGTCTGATACGCCCGGATAACCCGGTCTGTGATCGATTTAGTTAGTGAAAGTGCGAGCTCCGCCTTCTGCGCAGCGATCATCACTGAGTGAATGGACACCTTCTCCGGCGCCACGATCATCTGCTCGCTCATTTTATCGGATTTGATCTGCAGGCTATTCACTCTGGAGAGCGCCCCTCCCAGAAGCTCTCCAAAGGATTTTGTCACCGCGTCGTCCGACTCTTTGCTTTTTTTTATCTGATAGTGTTTCTTCTCAGCAGCCAGCAACTTGACTCTGGAGCCGACCACCTCATCATTCCCGTACAGTTTCATCGCCTATCTACCTCCCGATCTCCAGAGCCTTATTGAACATCTGCCTGGATGCCTGAATCATGGTCAGATTCGCTTCGTAACTGCGGGTAGCGGAGATCAGATCCACCATCTCCTCCACCACATTCACATTGGGCATCTGCACATACCCCTTCCTGGGCCCGAACTTGATTGCATCCGGATGGGTCGGATCATGGACCAGACGCGGTTTACGGCGGTCCTTCTCCACCTTGATAACCCGAACACCGTCCCCGATCGTGGGTTCAAGCCGTTTGGGGAGCAGAGGAGAGATGAAACGAAGTTTGTCGTTGCGGGGGCGAAGCAGCACTCTACTGCGCTGAAACGGACCACCCTCTGTCGTTCGGGTGGTGTTCACATTCGCGATATTGTTGGATATCACGTCCATGCGGAACCGCTGCGCTGTCAGTGCCGATGCTCCCACATTAAGTGAATGGAACATACCGGACATCAGTCTTCCTCCTACCTGAGAAGCATTTGAATCTTCTTATAGTTTCTGTCGATCCGCTGGGCCATAGCATTGTAGCGGAGCATGTTTTTTGTGGCGTCCACCATTTCCTTCTCGATGTCCACATTGTTCTTATCGTTACGCATGTCCGTGCCGTGTTCGGTCTGGATTCTGGCACGAACCGCACGATAGTCCATGGGCTCGTAAAAGGGGATGTGACGTCGGTCGGTCAACAGGGCGGGACAGGGCTTCTTTTCGTTGCTCCTGATGGCCCGCGCCAGCTGGCTTTCAAAAGTGACATCAGAGCGCTTGAAATAGGGGGTGTCCGCGTTTGCAATATTGTCAGCGATCACAGATCGTCTGAGCAAGCTCGCGTCCATTCCCCGTTCCAGTAGAAACTGTGTCCGTCCAAAACTGCTCAAAGTGCCGAACATCTGTAGCCCCTTTTGTGCCTTTTATATTGTGTGAAAGGTCTCTTCCACTCAAAATATCGGCATAAAAAACAAGCACTTTATAGATAGCGCCCCCACAGGACAACCAGTCAACCGGAAGTCCGGCACATCATGTAACAGAGACCATAGAAACAATAACGCTTTCACACGGCTGCACAGACAGGAGTCCCCTGCTTCTATCTGTACCTGAAATAGTATTACCACACGAGCGGGTTTTGTCAACTATTTATTTGATACTATCTGAACTGGTTCCCGAAGTCAAGAAACGGCGAGAGCAGATCGGCAAAATTCTGAACCTCCCCACTACAACATCGCCCTGTTCAGCAACAACAACTACTGCGAAGCAAACAATGAGGTGCCCGACGAATACCAGGACGAAAGCGGTAGCCGTGAAACCCTGTCCCTCTGGCTGACATGGGACACCAACAGCCTCTACCTGGCGGTACAGGCGGATGTGCACGGCAGCCTCAATGAGATCATTATGCTGATCAACACCGGCTCCGGGAACGGCATAACCAGCTTCCTATCGCCCCCCGCAGGCTCCATGATTGAGGAGCGCCATCCCATAACTGAGGGCTTCTCTCCAGATATGATCCTCCGGATGTGGTGCTCCCAGGGTAGCTCTTTCTACGGTGGGACGCCTGCCAGAGGTTCTTCAGAATTGAAATTCAATATCAATCACGGATGGAGCAATGTCAACCTCATGCTGAGCACAGACCCCTTCTACGCCTGGTGCAACTCTGACGTGCAGGCAACCGCATCCAGGCGCTGCTCACCAGCCAGACCCCCTGGGAGTACATTTTTGCCACAGCTTCTACAGCTGTAAACCTCACCCCCAAACTGGCGGTCGCCTCAGTGGGCACCTTTGAGGAAAACCCGAGCCCCATCTATGACACGATCCCTCAAGGCAGAGAGAGGGTCTCCTACCCGGCTGCCGACTACACCCTGGACAACTACTTCTCCATTCAGGTGTCCGATGCAAGTGGCGATATTCGCACCCAGGTCTCCCCGGCAGGCGAAGCCTCCCTGAATTTCTATCCGGGAAGCCGGAGGATAAGCCATCTCAACAAACCAGCTCTGCTATCCCCTGTGGACAGCGCCGTATCCGTAACCAATGCTCCCACCTTGCGCTGGAGTTCTGCGGCCCAGAACATCAAACAACTCATCAGCTACACCCTGACCATGAGCACAAATGCCGACCTCTCCCTCCGGATTGTCACTTCAATTACCCGAAGAAACCCCTGGCTGCAGCCCTCCCTCTCGCTCTGAAACGGAGGCTTGCTCTCCTCCTCTTCATGGGTGCTGCTGTTCACAGGAGTCCTCAGCTGCAGTGATGATGAGGCTTCAGGGCCTGATACGACAGCGGAGCAGCAGCATACAATAAGCGGCCTTTCACAGCGCACCACCTCCACCTACTACTGGAAAATCCGGGCTACAGACAGTGACGGGTATTATATTGAAAGTGACACCGCCTCATTCACCACGGAATAGACGATCTGACCCGGGGGGACAGCGCCCCTCCTTCCCTGTACTCAGAACGACCGAAGCAGGAGGAGGAAGGCATTCACCCGGCAAAACTGCAAACCCCCTGGAATTCTCTGCGCCCATAACTGCCAAAAACTTAGAAACCCCACCTGGCAGGATATTGCGATTATATATCTTCTGATGTAAATTCAGGGATGCTCCCGGGTCCAGCTCACGGCATACAGGGTCAACTCAGCGCTGTCATTCAGCTGCAGTTTCTCCCTGATTCGCATCCTGTAGGTCTCCACAGTTTTAGGGCTCAGGTACAGGCGCTCAGCAATACCCCTGGTTTTGTACCCCTCACCTATCAAGGAAAAAACTTCAAACTCCCTGTTGGTGAGCTGCTCCGTGATGTCGACAGCCGCCTTCTCCCCGTGCTTCACCATCTTCTTCAGAAGCTTAGAAGCAGTTTTCTCACTGAGATAGACATTACCCTGCATCACCTGATCAATAGCCTTCACCAGTGTATTGATCAATTCACTCTTCATCACATACCCGTGCGCACCGGCCCGGATGGCCCGTTCCGAGTACACGGACTCGTCGTGCATGGAAAGGCTAAGGATTTTCAACTCAGGAAAAGTTGCGGACAGCTGTTTCATCAGATCCAGCCCGCTCACCCCATCCTGAAGCGAAATATCAACAATCGCCAGATCAGGGCTCTTCTGTTCTATCCCGGAAAAAGCCGCCTGTGCATCCTGAGCATACCCGCACACTTCCAGCCGTTTTTCTTGATTCAGGAGCGCCCTCAACCCCTGAAACACGACCGGATGATCATCAATTATAAAAACTCTGGTCCGTTTCATCCCTCTTGCAGCCCTCGACGTAATTGCAACGGGAACAGACACTTCACATCGAGCCCGCCCTGTTTCTTATTCTCCACAGTCATTGTCCCTCCTATCACTCTCGCCCTGTACTTCATAATATTGATCCCTATTCCGAATTTATCCACAATACTCATACCACTCCCGTCATCTGATATCAAGAGCACCCCCAGCGCCCCCCTCCTCTCCAGCTTCAAAGATATCCTATTTGCCCGGGAATGCTTGATGGAATTAACAATGGCCTCCCGGCCGATAAAAAACAGCTGCGTTGCCATGGAACGGTCCACAACGGTTTCATCAATATCAACACTGAATTCAACTTTTACGGAATCGCTTCTGTGGATGCTCTTCATAATACCCCTGAACATTGTCAAAAGGTTCCCCTGCTCCAGATTGAGCGGAAACAGGCCATGCGCAATATTACGGGTATAGTCAATCGCACCGTTCAGCGCTGCTGAAATCCTGTCCGCATCTCTGGAGAGCTGCGGGTATTCATGCATTAAACTATTGGAAAGCACTTTGCTTCGCATTGCCAGGTCAAGAAGATCATGCGAAAGTTTGTCATGCAATTCCATTCCAATCTGACGGCGCTCATTATGACCGGCTTCTAAAATTTCCCTTTCCAGTCGAACCTGATTGCTCAGGTCCTGCTGAGAATAAACAACACCCATAATACCTGTCGTACCGAAATAAGCGGAAAAAACAATCCGAAAGTAACGGTTCTGATACTCCGGAAAAACACCCCAGCCTTCCAGCGCGACCTCTGTCCCCTGATATGCCTTTTCCAGAGCAGGCTGGATTTTTTCCCTGTACGTTCGCAGAGGAAAGAGCTCAGAGACATGGTGGTTCTGGACCTCCTCGCGACTTCTGCGCAGAAAATAGAGCATCGCGTCGTTGAGGGCCCGGATATTGCGCTCAAGATCAAAAAAAGCAAGTTGATCCTTTGATGCCGAGACAATCTTCAGATACATATTCAGATACTGCTCATAACGGCGCTGTTCTGTAACATCCTCACCGGAAAGAAGGTGGAGGATTTCCATGCTGTCCGGATCGTTGATTTTATCAAATCGCCAGAACATCAGCCGCTGTTCCCCGGAAGCGGTTATCAGAGGATACTCAACCCAATCCTCAGTACAGGAATCGCTGTCAACACGCCGCCTGAAAGCGGCGACTCTACTCTCCCTGTTTTCCTCCGGGATATAGGAGTTATACCAATCTTTGCCGATCAGTGAGTGCTCAGTATGCCCGATAATCTCGCAGAGTCTTCTGTTGGCCATCTTGACAATACCCTGAGTATCCAGAGCCAGAAAGGCGGAGCCGGCATTATTGAGGAACGACTGCGCCCTATCTCTTTCCAGTCGAATCTGCATCTCCGCTTTCTTCCGGGATGTGACATCCAGAAAAATTGTGGCAAACTGGCCATATGCCGGGGAAAACGCAATCACCTCAAACGTCTTGTCCAGACGCAGATCATACTGCTCAAATTTTATGGATTCCCGTCTCAATGCCACATGGCCATACCGCTCAATCCATGTGTCCTCAATTTCAGGCATCAGTTGCCTTATGGTCTTATAGAGCAAATCGCACCGCTTCTTCCCCATCATCTCCTCAAAAGCAGCATTCACTTCCAGGATGCGATAGTCTATAGCCACCCCGCTTGAGTCGAGGACTATCTCGAACAGCGCAAAAGCAGAGAGCATCTGCTCAAATAGACTCCTGTACAGCCGTTCACTCTCTTCAAGGGCGATAAGCAGATTCTGCTCTCTCTCAATATCCCGGACCACACACTGAATAATTCGTTCCTTATTCACGGTGAAAGCCGTTGCAACTATCTCAACAGCTATTCTCTTCCCGGTGCTGCTGAGCAGCTCTGTTTTCAGAAGCTGGAGACGATCAATCTTTCCATCCATCAAATCCTTCTGCAGAAGATAAGCTCGTCCGTGCTCTTCAACCGGGAACAGACTCAGATACTCTTTACCCAGAAGCTGGTCCTCCTGCTCAAAACCGAGCAGAGCCAGAGCCTGCCTGTTGACAGAGGAAAATCGGTCGCAGGAGAGCAAAAAAATGGCCTCATTTGAGGGATCAACCACTCTCCGGTATTTTTCCGAACTCTGCTTCTGAATAGAACACGGCCTCTTCTCTTCTGTAACATCCAGGATAAATCCGTTCCAGAGTACCCCTCCCCCGCTTACCCTCACCGGATTCGCCTCAAGATGAATGCAGCACTGCGCACCTGACGCATTGTGGATATCGAGATCAAGATCCCAGGGAAGCAACTGAGCCGCCGATCTCTCAATACTCTGCCTCAACAACTCTCCACTGTCCTGACCGCACAAAAGGGAAAAAAAGAAGTCCGTATCCATGAGCAGCTCTGCACTATATCCGAAAATATTCTCCACCTGTGGAGAGATGTACCGGGGCCCCTGCTCCGTATCACTCTGATAGTAATACTGGAAAACAGCCCCCGGAAGATTATCAATTATACTGCGCATCCAGCTGTAACCTTTGAAGAGAGGGATATCCATACTGGAGACCACATCCCGGATAAAGCGGCACATCCGCTGCAAAACAGGCGCATCGCAGCTGTATCTGTTTATCAACATCAGAATAAAACCGAGTATAACCCCTCCGCTGGTGACTGCGGAGCAAGCCAGCACCAGGTCCTCCTGCTGGAGAAGCGATACTGGATCGTATTCCATGGAACCCCGAGGACCGTCATCCATAATAAAGGGCAGTCTATTACGAAAAACAAGGAGCATCTCATCCGGGATCCCTGAACAAGCGAGCAGTGCGTTATCCGGCCCCGCGAAAAGTGCCGCTCCCTCTATCCAGGATTGCTCCAGTAAAAAATCGATTATGGAATCCACGCTCTGCACAGTATTCGACAACCGTTCCCGGGAATCAAGAAGAAACTGAAAATCACCGCTGATCTGGTTTTCGATAAGAATACAGTATCTGCCGTCCACGGATGCGAAAAAAGTGTGTGGGCCACTGTCCTGAAAGACAGCAGGAATAATTTTGCAGGAATACTTCTTCAGCTGATAAGTAGCATCAGGTGGAAAAGGGAATTGCATCCCTGTCTGTAAACCGCTTTGCCGCACAGCGGCTTCATTCAACTCGCATATCCGAAAATCCTGCTCAAGGTCGAGCACGTAGACAGCAAGAGGGTTCCCGGGCAGCAACCGGGCAGCGAGCCCCAGCTCTGTTGCTATTGTCTCCGATCCGGACATCCATCCCTCCACATCTATCGTTTTCTGCCATTATAACAGGGCTCAATCCCTTTATCAAGCGGATCTGATACAAACAGATCCACCTGCGTCTCTTCTTCAGATAACTTCCGTCTATAAAGAAGACAGTTTCTCTCTTCTGCGATACTGACCTTCCGCTGATACATCGGCTGGATTCTCTTAAGAAAAACTTCATTGCTAGAAGTATCAAGAAGCACTATTCGAGCCCGATCCCCGCCAAAATCACTTCTGATTAAAGGGATCTTCTCTGCTGCCAGAAAGTCCCGGACAAAGGCAACGTTTCTGGACCCCATCCCGAACATCTCAGAGAGGGCGGCCAGTAGTGCGGCACCTCCAAAGGCTTTTGCCAGTAGACGTTTTCTCTGACACCCGAATTTCATCATTCCATTTATTAAAACCTCCATAGCATTGACACCATATCTGGCCGCATCTGTTATTCTTTTCATATCATAATCGCCCGGAAGCAGGATATGATTCATCCCGCCCACCATAACCTCAGGGTCATACAGACATACCGCGACGCATGACCCGAGTACAGTGGATATTGTCTCTCTATCCGCACCCACATACCAGCCACCGACATTGAGACCGACAGTACCATCATCCCGCATTCGATAATCACAGCCTGTCATAATCCACCTGCCCTCAGTACCGCCCCGGACAGCTCCTTCAGAGGGTAAATTTTTTCCACTGCCCCTAATTTGATAGCCTCATTCGGCATACCGAAAATAACGCACGTTTTTTCATCCTGAGCAAAATTAATAGCGCCAGCCTCCTTCATCTCCTTCATCCCCCGTGCACCGTCATCCCCCATACCAGTCATAATCACCCCAATCGCGTTTGGCCCGCCATACCGTGCGGCAGATCGAAAGAGTACATCCACACTCGGTCTGTGTCGACTGACAAGAGGCCCCTCCTTCAAAGCGACAAAATATTTTGCTCCGCTCCTTTTCAGCAGAAGATGCTTGTTCCCGGGGCCGATAAGCGCCTGTCCACGTAAAACGGTATCGCCATCTTCAGCCTCTTTGACTCGAACCCTGCAGATATTGTCCAGCCGTTCTGAAAAAGCTTTTGTGAATTTCTCCGGCATATGCTGCACGATAACAATCCCCGGACAGTCGACAGGCATCTGCTCCAGAAAAACTCGCAGTGCCTCAGTTCCACCTGTGGAAGCCCCGGCTACAATAATTTTTTCAGTTGTTCGGACCATTGCTCTTGAGGCCCTCTTTGGAGCTGCAAGAACGGCGTCAGCCGTCAGTTTTTTATAGCTGCTCTCTTTCTTTAAGTTGACAGGAATCGGACGCTTCCGGGAAACAGCCGCGGCTTTGACGGCATCACAGATAAGGATCTTCGACTCCTCAAGAAACTGCTTTACCCCCAATTTTGGTTTGGTGATAATCTCAACCGCCCCGTACTCAATCGCCCGAAAGGTCGTTTCCTGACCTGATTCAGTCAGACTGGAACACATCACCACCGGGATAGGATACTGGCTCATGATCTTCTTCAAAAAAGTCAGCCCGTCCATACGCGGCATCTCGACGTCCAGAGTGATCACATCAGGTACCTGTTTGAGCATCTTATCCGCCGCAATATACGGGTCACTTGCTGTAGCGATCACCTCAATATTCCGATCACTGTTGAGAATCTCCTCAAGCTGCTGACGCACAACAGCGGAATCATCAACAATCAGAACTTTTATCTTTGACCCATTATCCACGCCGCATCCTCCAGATTTCGATTCAACTATCATGCGGTTTACGGTATACCGAGATTCCGGCAGGGACAAAGCCCGCATCCACCCCATGCAAAGTTTCCGAACAGCCGATGAAAAGATATCCACCGGACCTGAGGGAGCGATAAAAACGGGTAAACAGGGCCTTCTGGGTCATCTTGTCGAAGTAGATGATCACATTTCGACAAAAAATTACATCAAATTTTTTGTCGAAATCCCAGGCTCCAGCATCGGTGAGGTTAAATCTCCTGAACTCAACCTTCCTCCGGAGTTCCGGGACTATCCGGAATAATCCGCTCTTACACCCGGTTCCGCGCAGTAGATACTCCCGTTGTAGCTCCTGCCTTATGGGGGCAATGCTCCGCTGCGAATATACGGCATTCAACCCCTGCCGCAGCATATCTGTCGCTATGTCCGTCCCGAGCACCGAATAAATCAGAGCTTTTTTCTTCCGGTGATACTCCTCCAGCACCATCGCCAGAGTGTATACTTCCTCGCCGCTTGAACAGCCTGCACTCCATACCCGGAACTGTTCTGTCCCGGCACCTGGCAGAACTTCCTGCCTGAGAAAATCAAACTGGTCCTCTTCTCGAAAAAATTCCGTTTTATGGGTGGTGACAGCATCAATCATTAGCATAATTTCCGGATCATTATCAGGAAGCGTCTTGATATACTCGAAATACTGTCTGTACCCCTTAAGCCCGGTAGCCCTGAGTCGCCTGGAAATACGGGAGGAGAGCATCGTCCTCTTGATTGGCGGAAGCTTGATCCTGCAGCGCGAATAGATATACCGGCTCATCTCCTCAAACACTTCAGTATCCATCTCTTTCCACCCAGAAGCGACGCTGCCTTTAGTTTCCTGCGCCATATACCCTCCTATTCAGCTGCTGCCTGCCCACCCATCTCCCGAACCGCGGAAAGCTCCTCATCTGCAAACACCTTTCCAATATCCAGAATCATGATGAACTCATCATCCTTCTTCCCCATGCCTTTCAGAAAACCGGTTTTAAGGTTTGTGCCGATTCTGGGTGGAGGGGAAATATTGCTCCTTTCCAGATAAAGAACCTCTTTGACCGCATCCGCCACAGCTCCGATCTGCGTGAGCTCCCCTTCGATTTCCAGTTCTACGATCACTATGCAGGTATTCACGGTCCGCTCCCCGGCCTCCATCCCCAGCTTGAGCCGGAGATTGACAACCGGAACAACATTTCCGCGAAGATTGATGACCCCGAGCATGAAATCGGGCATCCTCGGTATCCGGGTAATGCTTGTATAATCAAGCACCTCTCGCACATTCTGCAGCTCCATCGAGAACACTTCATCACCCAGAATAAAAGTGAAATACTGCATATTCTCCGCCGCGGTAAGCACCTGTTCCTTCATTGCAGTCCCCCTTAAAATCTTTCGAATTCACTATCGTTTTCGCTCATATCGAATCTGATCCCTGAAACAGCAGGTGACGACTGAAGAGTATTGCTTTTTCTCTCCACTGCACCCACCATTCTATGCCCGTTGTGCTCCGCATGGACCGGCTGCACAACAGCAAGTTGGGGAGGTGCGGATGAGGCACCATTCACTTTGAAGATGGACACACTATCCCGCATATGTTGCGCTTGAGTGGAGAGTTCCTCACTGGTTGACGCCATCTCCTCAGTCGAGATTGCGCTCTGCTGAATGACCTGATCCAGCTGCTCAATGGCCTTGGTCACCTGCTCGATGCCATTAGCCTGCTCAGCGCTGGAGGCGTTGATCTCCTGAACCAGATCAGCGGTTTTCTGAATTCCGGGAACGATCTCCGCAATAAGTGCACCCGCTGACTCGGCGACCTGCACGCTTTCTGAGGAAAGAGCACCGATCTCCTGGGCCGCTGTCTGACTGCGTTCAGCAAGCCTTCTGACCTCTGCTGCAACCACGGCAAATCCCTTACCATGCTCCCCTGCACGTCCGGCCTCAATAGCCGCATTAAGAGCAAGCATATTGGTCAACCTGGCGATTTCTTCAATGATACCGGTCTTATCCGCAATCTCCCGCATCGCCTCCACAGTTTTCGCAACAGATTCCCCCCCGCTCTTCGCATCTTCAGCCGCCTTCTGAGCGATAGATGCGGTTTCCCTGGCGTTATCCGCATTCTGAGCGACAGTACTGTTGATCTCTTCCATGGAGCTGGAAATCTCCTCCACATTGGCGGACTGCTCCGTTGCCCCCCGTGACATGTCCTGACTGCCGGTACTGATCTGCTGACTGCCGGATGCGATCTGTTGTGAAGCCATCTGGATATTCTTTACAATCCGGGTGAGATCCGCGATCATCATCTGGAGGGCTTCCATCAGTGCATCATTGTCAGTGCGCTTGGTCACACAGGCCATCAGATCACCAGCCGCTATCTTCTGAGCTGTTTCCGTTATGCTGTTCATAGCAGCGATCAGCATATTGATATTGTTCTTTATCTCATTGAAATCACCGCGGTACTCATCGCTGATCGGCTCCGGAATATCCCCCTTGGCGATACGGTCCACATATTCAGCCGAAACATTGAGCGGGCCGATCACCGCATCCAGAGTGGAATTAATACCGGCCACAATCTGCTGATAATTGCCCTCAAATTTCTCCTCATCAACCCTGCGGTCCAGTTGACCGTTTGTGGCTGCTTCGGCGAGTTCCAGTACACTCTCTGTGATTACTATCTCCTTGTTGATATCCACTGCGTATTCCAGTGCACCGATGATATCCCCGTTGCCATCTTTCAACGGAGCACCGGTATACCGGATCGCCAGATCGCCGGCCGGGAGTTTGGCTACCGTATCCGCGGTATAGATACCGTCATTGTCCATAGCTTTTTTAACCCGGCATTCGCCATTGTGACAGTCCGGTGTATTGAAAAGGGTGTAGCATTTCTTCCCGATACACTCCTGTTGCGTTCTGCCAACCACAGCAGCCCCCGTCTCATTCAGGAAAGTAATATTTAAATCTTTATCAACAGCCAGTACAGGGGTCGGGATCTTATTGAGGAAGGTGGCCTTCTCTTCCGCGCTGCGTATCGCCTCCACTGCTTCTGTCTGGTTGATCACGATCTCCAGCGCCCCCACGGTTTTCCCGTCTCGGTCATGGATCGGAGCACCCACATATTTGATATGGAGGGTATCGTCCATAGGCCTGGCCTCTGTCTCACTGGTCTCCATCCTTCCACTGCGCATCGCCCTGCCAAGGGCACATCTATCTGTGCGGCAATCTCTGGTTTTAAACAGTTCGTAGCACTTCTTACCGACAACGGCATCCGGTGTGAGGCCGCCCACCCCTGCGCCCGCCTCATTGATATACTGCACCGTAAAATCATTATCGATAATCATCACAGGTGCCGGGATAGCGCTGATATGCCCGACAAGAGAATCGAGGGTCAAATTCACCCCCTCTACAATTCTACGGAAATCACCGCTGAATTTATCCACTTCACCGCGCTGATTGAGGTGGCCCTTCACTGCCGCATCAGTCAGCATCCCGGCTTCTGCCACCAATGCTTTGATCACGTCTATACACTGGTTGAGGTTGTTCTTGATCTCATTGAAATCGCCCTTATATTCATCCGTGATCTTCGGCGGGATATCCCCTTTGGA
>Ga0056109_1000043_pt1 | contig 56340 bp, 46 predicted proteins | sample WorMetG1BERMUDA2_FD_80077 | JGI IMG/M metagenome (GOLD analysis project Ga0056109, IMG submission 80077) | Marine gutless worms symbiont microbial communities from Max Planck institute for Marine Microbiology, Germany - Inanidrilus... ...
GAATAGAAGCCGCGGTTTCCCCGTTGCGCAATAGCCTGAAAAGCAGCAGATAGGCGCCGGAAAAAGCGAGTGTAAAGGCAAGGGGCAGGCGCAGGCGGGCAACAGCCTTCCAGATCGGGTTCACCCGTCTCTCCCATTCTCTGGTTTGAAAAAGCGGGTGAGAGACGCCGGTGTGAAACGGCAGTGGCCCAGGACCTCTTCCTTCCTGGACCATAACCGCCGCAGGTCCTCAAGCGTATCCACATCCCGTAATCTCCGGATGAGGGCGCAGGATTGTCCGTGTTCGGAAAAACGGTCCATTGTATCCTGAAGAACAGAGGAGCTGCTCCAGAGGATCCCTTCAAACACCTGAGGGAGATAGCCTTCACGCCGCATCCCGATCAGGTAATAGCCGCCGTCTTCGGTAGGTCCAAGCACAGCCTCCCCTGCCTGCAACCGCTGGAACGCCTGAGAGAGCAGCCTGCCTGACAGCTGCGGCACGTCGCTGCCCACAAGCAGCACCTCATCTGCTCCGGCACTGAATTCCGACTCAAAGCTCCTTTGCATCCGTACACCGAGTCCATCACCACTTTGTCTGCAATAACGGCTGAACCCGGGCAGCCATGCTCTAATGACATCTTCTGTTTGTCCTGGAGAGTAATGAAGCGACAGGACTACGCCTGTCTGCTGCAGCACAGAGACGATATCAAACACGAAACTCGCATACAATGCAGCTGCTGCAGGGTACCCGATAGAGGCCCCGAGTCTGGTTTTTACAGTTTTGGGCTGCGGATATTTTGCATAAAGGATTATTCTTCTATTATTATTTTGCCTCAGAAAAACACCTCCGGGTTTACCGGTTGTTCAGGCTCCAGTTGTAATCCAGAAAATCGATCCGGTATAGAGACAGCCGCTTTTGCGGTATACCGCTGTATTGCCGTAAAAACCGCCGTATCCCGCGATCGTTGCCTCCAAAATCCTTCTTATACCATAGAAACAGTCTGCTCACAGAGAGGAGCAGTCCACGCTGGCATGTCCCCTCCTTTGATCGCAAAAAAGAACGGGCCCTGCGGGCAAGCTGGCTCTGGAGTCCGGAACCGCTGTACGGTTGTCGGCGCAGCGGGGGGCAGCTCTTTGCGGCGCAGGTGAGCGCAAAATGGAGCAACGGGTCCGGATAGAGGCGGAACAGGATCCGCTTCTCCAGATGGTTGAGAGAGATCTTCTGCCCCCTGTAAGGAATAAAGCGGGCCGTAAAAAAATCTTTCACCGAGGTAACCCGCTGCAGGGGATAGAATTTCCTGACCCGATAGAGCACAAAGAAATTATAAGAGTTAAGGAGCAGCGCCTTATGTTTCATCCCTTTTTCGGGACGCTGCAACGCAATCTGGAATCGTCTGTACACCAGTTCCACCAGAGGGTCCCTGATCAGGGCCGCGTAATGCACGCCTCCTCTCCGGTCCACGTACTTCTCAAGCAGGGCCGCATACCCGTTGATCCCGTACAGGGGGGATAATGAAAGCGTAAGCAACAGCATCATCATCCAGCGCCTCAACAACATATCCACCCCCTTATCACCAATACAATCACCCCGCTTTTTACTGAACATCCTCCGCTGGTCGGTTCTGGAACTTCAGCACATCCATAGGGCACACCGTAACACAGATCCCGCAGGCTATGCAGGATGAACTCCTGTTATCAAACGTCTCCTCATTCCTGGCAAAGCTCTGGACGTCTATGCCTACCTGACAGTATCTGGAACACTCCCCGCAGGTGATGCACCCCTCTTTCGCCCGTATGGAGTAGCGGCCGATCTTCAGCTTCCGCCACAACTTTGACCACCATTGCATGTATTTAGCCAGAGGACACCAGTATCGGCACCAGACCTTCCCCCCGAAGAAGGGGTAAAGAGCGACCGGCAGAATGCCGATCAACCACCAGTCGACCACCGCCATGTAAACAGCGTAAAACAGGCCGCTTGTTCCACTGTAACGCGGGTCCAGAGCGCCATTCACGGCAAGCATCCGGTAAAACAGCCACCCGATCATCAGAAAAAAAATTACTGTGATTACGCTCCCCTGCAGCTCCAGAGCTATAGATTTTCTTCCTTTGGGGGAATAGTGGCGCCAGCGGTCACCCAGAGTTTCCGCCAGCCCGCCACAGCCGCACACCCAGCTGCAGAACCCTTTACCTGCTGCAATCGTCAGCAGAGGGATCAGAAAAAGAGTAAACGCGAGAGAGAAGATAAACACCTTGCCTGCAATACTGTTCAGCAGGGAAGCCGTTGTCTCGGATCCCGGAAGGTCATTCTTCATCTCCTGCTGCAACGCTCTTCGAGCATTGACATAGGGCGAGATAACCGCATTCGGGCTCAGTGGTCCGTTATAGACGATCTTATACGCGTGTGAGGACCACTTCTTACTCACAGCAGGGCCATACCTGCCAGAGGCGTACACAGAACCCAAACCGAAAAGGAGAATTTGGACAAAAAGCAGAGCACCGTAGCGCCATCCCTGTAGCTTGATTCTGTCCCACCGGAGTCCATTCCAGAAAAAGACATTCAGCAGAACGGCCAGCAAACAGAGCATGATATACAGCGGGACCATTGTCCCCCCGAGGGAGGCAGCCACTCCGGCTGTCCCCAGATGTCCGCGGGAGAAAATAAAAAGGAGCGTCGGCGGCAGAAGCAGCAGCATACTATCCACCAGGAGGAGCAGCCTCCTCTTCCCGGTACTCCACCCTCGCTCCTCAGCTGTTTTCGACCACCGCATAGCGGTCAGCGAGCCGAACACAACCATAACCACAGTATACAGAGCTGCATACCAATCCCACCCGGCAAAACCGGTAACCTGCCTGAGCCAGGAGGAAATCTCCTGCCCGTGCACCAGGGGAAAAAACTTCCCCTTATCAACAGCATAGATAAAATAGACGACCACAAACAGAGCGAGCAGATAGAGCCGGCGCTTCAGGTCCCAGGTGCGCTCCAGTTTGAGTCCGATTTTCTTAAAAAAGGTAAGCGGGAGATCCGCTCCAATCATGGTAAACAGCCGGTCGTTTTTGATCTCCTGAGCCTCTTCACTCGTCATATTCTCAAGCTCCACTGTCTCTTCTGTGACCTGAGTGACCCTCGTATCCAGGAGCAGTCTGATCTTACCATCCCGCTCCAGCTCCAGGATTTTGTCCCGATTCCTTTTTGCGGGAAAGACAAGCTCTCTGTCTATAGTGGCGATCGTCACCTCATTGCTGTCCGCCAGAGCGATCCCGGCCTCCATGGCAACATCACCACCACCGTAGATAAGAATACTTTCCCCTTTATGCCTGTCCGCATCAGCAAGGAAATGGCTGTTTTTGGGAAGATCATCCCCTTCACAACCGATTTTTCGTGGATTACCGCTCTTTCCAATCCCCAGAATAACTCTTCTGGCTCTGTACTCCTGCTTTCTGCTCACAACTGAGAGAATGCCGTCCATCTGTCTGATATCCGTCACCTGTTCTCCAAACCGGATATCAAGTTTTGCATCAGCTGCTTGCGCCTCCCAGTGCTCCAGCAGTTCCTCCCTGGTGATGGAATCCGCAAGAAAAAGCGCTCCCTTTACCGGGACAGAGAGAGGCTCTGCAAAAATTTTCTTCCCCTTCGCGAATTTTTGAATAGTCCGGGCGATTTCATACCCCTGCTCCAGCACAATACAGCTGCGCCCCAGCTCCTTTGCCCGTAAGGCAGCCGAGAGCCCGGACCCACCGGAACCGACAATAATAAAATCCAGAACGCCACCACTGGCAGCCTCCCCCATTTTCTCACTGAGGGCTTCCACTACCTCGAACCCCATGTTGATCCCATTCTTGAGCAGAGGGGTACCGGAAATATCCCCTATCAGGTGGACCCCGGCGATACTGGACTCCATCACTCCCCGGACCTCCGGAAAACGCACAGTCGCCGGGTCATAGCGGTCATCAAAGATAGTTTGCATGAAGTTTGTCTTCTTGAAAATGGAATAAAGAAAAGTGATCCTGAAAATTGTACGGAGAATTTTATACATCAGCGGCTACCTCGGTTTCTCATCGGCATAGCTCTGATCCTGAGGATCATCAACAGCAGTACAGGACGTCTTATTGCCAGGGGATAATAACGGGGCAGAGGCCCCCCTGAAATAGTACTCGAATCGCGCCGCACAGACGGCACCTCAGACCAGCCCGAAGTCCTGTCTTCTTACACTATCACAGGCCCTGCAAACAATCAATGGTTTCATGCTGTGTCTCAATGCGCCGGCAGAGGAACACTGTGCAACAATCCACGGGAAGCGTGCTGAAATCCATACACCAGCAGCTCCCCTTCAATCAGAATATAGAGAAACTGATTATCATGAGAAATCGCGGCAGCGAGCAGCGGCGCCTGAACAGGGGCCATAAAAATCCTCCCGTTTTGTAGATCCAGAGCAAGAAACAGGGCTTTGTCCGCATCTGTCGTGATACCGAACAGATAACGGCCGTTCGGACTCCCGCCTAAAAGGTCAAAGGGAGAGCGGCCTGGAGCGGTGAAATGATTGAGCACATTCAATTTTCGTTTTCTATATTGATAGAGCATTCCATCGGGTTTGGAGTAATAGAGCGTATTCCCGATAAACACGCTATCCAGAACATCCCTGTCCACCCTGATAAAACCAGTGGCAGCCTCTGTCTGTTTGAAAAGCCCGCCACGGCTCTGATACCCTGCATCTCCCCCGGCGGAGACAGTCAGCAGCCCTCCCCTGGATAAGACTTTTCGAATAGCAGGGGAGGGAAGACGCCCTAGAGAGAGCAGCCCCTCAGGAGTCGCGACCAGGAGGGCCTTGCCGGTGTGTCCGATAGAGATGGGAGCCCCTCCCCATTTTCGCAAATCAACTTTCTGCCAGGCCGCTCGTGCTGGAGATCTGAATAGTAAAACCCCCTCTCTTTTACCTATGTAGAGGGTCCTCCTGTCTTGAAAAACAGAGGTCACCCCGCTGCGCTCCAGAATACAGACCCTGCGCTTTGAGGGGCTGACCCTGTATAATCGGCCACTGTGGAGGAGCAGAACTTCGCCGTCAGGAAGAGGAACAAGCTGTTCCCGGTAGGGGGGCTTTTCTTCTGAACAGCAGAAAAAGAAAACCAGCACGCCCACGAGAACCCCACTCTGACTCCAGCGCATTTGACCCTCCTCATTTTTCTCCATATTTAGCATAGCAGAAAAAAAAACAGAGCGAAAGGGGAAGAGTCATTTGCGATGTGGCGAGTTGTTTTCTCCATTCTCAATATCTATCGCCTTGCGGAACAACACCCCTCTTTTTACTTGCTCTGTTCCTGGAAGCGGTATATCCTGTGATAGGTTGTCTGTCAGGGGGAGGGGTGCGTAATGCACGATCTAATCGTTATTGGGGCCGGCCCTGCCGGGCTGGCTGTAGCGGCTGTTGCTGATAAAAAGGGTTTCAAAACGGTGCTGCTGGAAAAGGGCTGTATCGCCAATTCTCTCGTGTATTACCCATCCAGGATGCGTTTCTACTCTCGCGCTGACCAGATGGCTCTCGCCGGAATACCCTTTATTTGCAGAGGTGGCTATCCGACCAGAGATGAAGCTGTCACCTACTTTCAGACAGTGGCGCGCTGTTTTTCCGTTGATATTGCGTTGCGGCACCGGGTGACCGAGGTCCTCGGTTCTGTGAATGCTTTTCTTGTCAAAGCAGAGGGCCCGAATGGTAGACAACTGGAGTTCAGAGGGAAGAGGGTCATTATCACCACTGGCGCCTTTGATACACCCAGGCAGCTGTATATCCCCGGAGAGGAGCTCCCTAAGGTCTCGCATTATTATAACCAGCCCTATCAGTATGAGGGGAGTGATGTGGTGGTGGTTGGTGGTGGTGATTCTGCTGCGGAAGCGACCCTGGAATTAATTGAGAGCAATGCACAGGTCACACTGGTGTACCGAAAGCAGAACTTCACCAGATTGCGCCCCTGGACCCAGGCTGCGCTTGAGAATGCGATTGATAATGAAAGGCTGACCTTTTTTGGTGGCTCTCTACTCAAGGAAATCAGAGAGGATACTGTTCTGATCTGGATTAAAGAGCGGGGAGTTCAGGCTATTCACAATGATTTTGCCCTGTTGCTCACCGGGTATTCTCCTGATATTGCATTGCTTAAGCGGGCTGGAATAACTATCGATGATGGGGCCTCTCTGCCCGCCTATTTTGAGGAGAGTCTGGAGACCAATGTCGCCGGCATGTATCTGGCCGGTGCTGTGTGTACTGGTACGGAGCTCGGTAAGCAGGGGTTCCATAGTTTTCCCGGGCAGGGTGAGAGGATTGTTCATGATATTCTTTCAAAAATGTAGTCAGGGAGGGGACAATGGCTGAGGAGAAAGAGCTCCGGGTAACCTATTATCTGAAGAATGATATAGAGTGTCCGGTCTGTGAAGCTGTTTTTAAGAAAGAGGAGCTCCTGAGCGGCGGCGGGCGTCTGATTGCAGGGAGTCTCACGGATGAGCTCAGGCGTTTGTATGAGCCCAATGAGAAATACGGCAAAATTTCTCCTCTTAATTATACGATCACTGTTTGTCCGAACTGCCTGTACGCCACCTTTCCCGGGGATTTCAAGAAGATTTCCAGCACACACCTGGAAATCGCCAGGCTTCAGGCACAGAAGCGGATGCAGATGGTGATGCAAACCTTTGGTAGTGTTGATTTTCAGGAAAACCGGGCCGACCGGATGGGCGCTGCGAGTTACGTTCTGGCCTTAAACTCGTACTGCTTTTTTGGCAAGAACAGTTCCCCGACTATAAAAAAAGCGATTTGTGCATTGCGTGCCGCCTGGCTGCTTGGGGATCTTGCTGAAGGAAGCGAAATGGAGCATGAAAAGCAGCGTTTCTATCACGTTCAGGGCATCCTTTATAAGAAGGCGCTTCTTTTCTATAATCATATGATGGACATCATGTCCAGCGGTGAAGAGGTACTTGACGGCGTGCAGCTCGGGCCGGATACGGACAAGGACTGGGGCTACCAGGGGTTTCTCTATATTTTCGGGATGTTGAACTTCCGGCTTGGCTATCTGATTGAGGATATTGAAGCGCGGGCCATGCGCTATATTGAGACCAAACGGGTTGTGTCCAAGCTGTTCGGGAGCGGTAAGAAGAGCCGCTCCAAGCCAAGCCAGATTCTGGATATGTCCCGGGACCTTTATGATAACCTGAGTGCATATGTCACCCAGATTGAGGAGGAGCTCGGGAAGAAATTCGAGTGATAGCAGATATTGCATGCAAAACCGCTCGGGGGTGCTGATCACTGTGCCGGCTCACTGTGGCTGTTGTTATATTATGGATGTTAACCCGACTTGTTTGAGGAAATTGGGAGATTTCTGATGTTTCTGTCGAATTTTCAGGGTCCTGTTCAGGATTTGCCGGGTATCGGACCGGCCATGGCCCGGCTTCTCTCCGGGATAGGGGTCCGCAGTCAGGCTGATCTCCTGCTCTATCTTCCCAGAGCGTATCAGGACCGCACAGCGCGGCCGTTGTTCCGCTTCGCTGCTGATGGCGGAGCTGTCGCTGTGCGCGTTACCGTGGTCTCGCATTCCAGAGTGCGCCTGAAGCGGGGAGGGTTCCTGTTGAAGATTCAGGTTACAGATGGGGTGGAGCAGGGTGAGCTGCTCTGTTTTAACCGTCCTTTTCTGGCAAAGAGTTTGCCGCCTGGTGCCGAAGCTGCGCTTTACGGCCGTTTTGAGCAGCAGCGCGGGCTCTGGCAATCCTCAGACTTTGAGTATGAGCTCCTTAGTGCAGGGGAAGAAGCGCTTTTCTTCGGGAGGATTGTCCCGGTTTATCCCCTGGTCAAGGGGTTGACGCAAAAGGTGGTCCGCCGTGCAGTGCTTTCGATGGTCACGAACCTGGAGGATCTGGAAGGACCGCTCCCGGCTTATTTGCGGCAAAAACGCAATCTCATGCCTCTGGGACGGATGATTGCCATGCTCCACTATCCTTCTGACGGGCAGGCGCTTGAGATCGCCCGCAGGAATATGACCTATTTTGAGTTTTTTATTTTTGAAGCGGCGTTTGTGTACAGGCGGCATCTTCGCAAGGTTTTACGAAAAAACCGTCTGTATAGCGGCGCGGATTGTGCGGATGAGGCGCAGCAGATTTTTGGGTTTGCGCTGACTTCAGGGCAACAGCAGGTTGTAGCTGAGATTCTTTCCGATCTGCGTTCTCCGGCTCCCATGCAGCGTCTCCTGATGGGGGATGTCGGCTCCGGGAAAACCGCGGTCGCCTGTATGGCTATCCTGACAGCAGCGCGAAGCGGGTACCAGACATCGGTCGTGGCCCCCACTGCTGTGCTGGCGCATCAGTTATTTCTGAGACTCAGAGCCTATCTTGAACCATCTGGAGTGCAGGTCAGCTTTTTGAGCGGTCGTACCCCGGTTAGAGAGAGGAGGGAAGTGGAACGCACCCTTGAAGAGGGGACGCTTGCTGTTGTGGTTGGGACCCATGTCCTTTTCAGCGACTCCATCCGTTTTCTTTCTCTGGGGCTTGTTGTGATTGACGAGCAGCAGCGATTTGGCGTACGTCAGCGCTCTGTTCTTCTGCAAAAGGGGGATGCGGTGGATTATCTGGCGATGTCCGCTACTCCGATTCCCCGCACTCTCGCCCTGACCCGATATGGAGATCTGGATGTCTCCAGAATTTCCGGGTTGCCTTCCGGCAGGGAGCCGGTTCGGACGGAGTGGTTGGCCGGAGATCAGACAAAGGCGTGCTGTGTGCTCAGGGAGCGATTGGAGGAGGGAGAGCAGGCGTTTCTGGTTTTTCCGGTTATCGAGGGGACGGAAAAGAGCGACAGAGAAGCGGTGGAGTCCGCTTTCAGACACCTCTCCCGGAGCGAGCTTGCCGGCTTTGGGGTAGAGCTGCTCCACGGGAGGATGGGTGAAGAGGAAAAACTGGAGGCCATGTCCCGCTTTCAGCAGGGGGCGTTCGGGGTTCTTGTCGCTACTACTGTTGTAGAGGTGGGGGTGGATAACCCGAACGCTACTGTGATGATTATCAACAGTGCCCAGAGGTTTGGGCTTTCGCAGCTCCATCAGTTGCGTGGACGGGTGGGGCGCGGCGGGCGTCAGGGGTACTGCTTTCTGCTCACCGGATCCTCTCCCGGGGATACTGCTGCGGCCCGGATGTCTGTCCTGGTCCAGGAGACGGACGGGTTCCGGATTGCAGAAGAGGACCTTCGGATTCGTGGTCAGGGGGAGCTCTCAGGGAGCGCTCAGTCCGGTCTGCCGCTGTTTCGAGTTGCGGATCCTGTGAGAGATATTGAGTATCTTGAGACCGTACGGCGGGATGCCGCTTTTATTCTGGAGAGGGATCCGAACCTGGCCTCCTCCCATAACAGCGGCTTGCAGTGGATCTTTTCCGGCGGCACGAAGATGGGAAGCGAGTGGTATGCGGATCAGTGGAGGAAAATTCAGAGGGAGAAAACTCGCGGTGCCGGCAAGCGATCTGCGTCCCACTACGGATAAGGTCAGACAGGCCCTCTTCAATATTCTGGGCCCCCTTGAGGGGAGGAGCTTTCTGGATTTATATGCCGGAAGCGGATCGGTCGGTCTGGAGGCCTGGTCCAGGGGCGCGGGCAGGGTCGTCTCAGTAGAGCGGGACCAGCGCTTCTGCTCTGTGATCGTGCAGAATGCGGCTTTGATACATGCCGATATGGAGGTGCGGACAGCCTCTGTCCCTGCTCTGCTGGAGCACGCACTCGAGTTGCCGTTTGATGTTGTTTTTTTAGATCCGCCATACCATTCGCAGGATGACAGGTCTCGTGTTGTCCTTCTGGATTGGGGCCGGATCGTTTCAGCGGACGGAGTGATTGTGTATGAAGCCTCAAGCAGGGAAGATGCGCCGCTGTTTCCCGCTTTTGAGCTGCACAAAAGCCGCAAATATGGAGAAACCGCACTCCATTTCTTTCAAAGAGTGAAGACAGTTGACAGTTGAAATTTTTACTGTATACTACAGGCCGAGGTTCTGCAGAAAGGGGTCTGATATGAAACATATAGTTTTTCTCCTGTTTTTCACTCTGTTCTCAGCTGCATCTGTTTTGAATGCAGCCAACAAGACGTTTTCCAATGATCATTTCAAAGTTTCTTTTTTTATGCCTGATGATAATTGGAAAATCGCTGATCGTTACTCTCTGGCACCGACCACGGGTTGGCTTGTGGAATATGTGAACAGCACGAATTTTGCTTTCATCGCTTTTGCGGGTGCAAAAAATCGATTGGATAATCGGAGTGCTATGGGGACTGTTGTCAGTATGCTCAAATCGGAATCCTCCAGCGCCTGGGTTGTTCGGCCCAGAAGTATCTGGGTTGGTAAATACAAGTCCACTGCGGCCGAGGTCCGTTTTATAACACAGAAGCTCCCCTACAGCGGTGTCATTCTGGTCTTCCGGGTTAAGGACAGACAGTTCCGGTTTTTCTTTGGGGCGCCGGACCAGGCTTTTGCGGACGCATTTTCTGATTTTCTGAGGGTTTTGAGCAGCGTGCGGGTGCGTTAGCTCCCCTGTTGCTTGACACACAAGGAGAGATCTGTGTATAGTATGGTCGACAGTTCAAATTTCCTGGAGGGTTCTAAATGAAAAGCTCATTTTGCATTGCTATCATAATTATGCTCTTTGCAGCGGCTGCAGCCAATGCGGCGACCATCAGCCTCTGGCACGCTTATCGTGGTCAGGAAGCTAAGGCGATTCAGAAGGTCGCACAGAAATTTAATCTTACGCATAAAGATCAGGTACGCCTGCTGATGGTCCCTTTTGGCGCGTTTAGCTCCAAATTATTGAATACAATCCCGCTCCGGCAGGGTCCGGATGTTTTTATCTATGGCCAGGATCATGTCGGTAGCTGGGTGAATAATCGGATCATTCTTTCGCTTGACTACCAGGTGCGGCGTGCGGGTGGCAGGGCCTTCCTCAAGAGGTTTTTTCCGAATACTTTGCAAGCCTTTCGCTATAAATACGCTAAAGCTCTCTGGGCGATTCCCGGTTCTTTCAAAAACCTCTGTCTCTTTTATAATAAGCGGCTTGTCAGAAAGCCCCCCAGAACAATGAGCCAGCTTATCGCTATGGGGAAACGCTTTACCAATCCCCGCGATGGGGCTTTTGGCCGCTGGGGGTTGATCTACGATATGGGGAACTTCTATTACCATACCATGTGGGTTCAGGGTTTTGGCGGGCGAATTTTTCGAAAAGTCGGCCGTAATTATATCCCCCAGATCCATTCTGCCGCGATGGCGAATTCCATGCGTTATGCGCTCAAGATCAGGAAAAGCGGCATTGTGCCTGAAGGGGCCAGTGACACACTCATGACGCAGCTGTTCAATCGCGGTAAAGCGATGTTCGTGATCAACGGACAGTGGTTCCGGGGTGAAATCGCCAGAAATATCAACTATGGGGTTGCGCAGCTGCCTGTCATTGATGAAACAGGAAAACCGGCTGTCCCGTTTCTTACTGTTGAGGGGTATTTCATGGCCCGTTACTGTCGTAACCAGAAGGCCGCTTTTGAGGTTATCCGTTTCTTCACCAGCAAGGGGATGGCAAAATACTTCGCTTATATAGGGAAACAGACTCCGGCAAACCGGGAGGCTTACCGCCGTTACAGGAAGCTGCGGACAGAGCCGGTATCCAGAGTGTTCCGCTCTGCTGCGAAATTTGCGGTTCCGATGCCGAATAATCCTGAGATGACTCTCACCTGGGGACCGGCTGTTTCAGCTCTCAACGCCTGTCTTGGTGGAGCCAACATCCAGGCCACTCTGAAGAGGTTTCAGAGACAGCTTGTGGCCAGCATCAAGAAGGCCAAACGCGGTCGCTAACCGCATGCAGCAGGAAAAAAATGTAAACCGTGTCCGGGTAGACCGGATAGTTTTGCTGTATGGATGCGGGCAGCTGTCGTGTGCAGAAGGAGGCTCCTGAATTGTTTACGTTAAACGTTCGACATTTTCGCTTTTCCGGGAGAAAAAATCGGGTGGTCGGTCTGATACTTGGTTTGGTTCTTGTAACTCTTGTGTTTACCGCCTATTTTCAGATGAAGAATGTGCGCTTCACCCGTCAGCAGGATGAGAGGATGGGTGTCTCTCTGGCGAGAGTGTTCCGATCGTTTATCGCGGACCTTCGGGGTCTGTATGTCTATGGAATTGCAGCAAAACTTAGTGCCGATGAGTCTGCAGTAACGCTCAGCTGGACATTCCTTCCGGGGCGCAAGACCTTCAGGTACCGGAAATTTGAGATTTTCCGCAGTACTGAGCGAATCCTTTCCAGAGACGATCTGGAGAAGAGCCTGAGGATTGCTGAGGTGCCGCTCACCCGCAGAAGCTACACGGACAGCGGTATTGTCCGGGCCGGGGAGTACTACTATGCTGTTGTACTCCGCAATCCGGAAAATCAGTTTCCGCTGCTGCCGGGCAAGAACAGTCTGGAAAATGGCGTGGAGTTTCTGGGTCATACCAGTTCCTTTCAGGCGGACCTGAAGGGGAACAAAGTGCTGCTGAGCTGGAAGGCGGCAAAGCCGTCCTTGAAAGGCAAGGTAAGAATACTCCGTTCAAGCCGCATCATATCTGACCCTGCAAAGGCTGCTGTTGCTAAAGAGGTTGGCCGGGTTGCTATTACTGCTGGCAGGTTTGAGGATACGGTTACTGCAAAGGGTTTTTACTACTATGCCCTGGTCCCTGTTACCAGGAAAGCGAAGCTGCTGGCTGGTGCTTCGTTTACTGAAAAGGCTGTCCTGGTCGGGCAGCCGGCAGGGAGGGCGGATGTTCTCAAGGAGAAGGGGAAGAGGGTTGTTCTCAGGCCCACTGCTCTGAAAAGGGCCAATGACGAGTATGGGGGGGATGATCGGACCGGACAATCGGCGCTCTCCGCTGATGAGAAGGCTGACCGTGCTTCCATGATTATTGTCCGTAAAGGGGTCAGGCCATTGGCCAATACTGTTCAGAGCCGCTATTCCCGCAGTCTCAAGGAGTTGACCGTCTATTTCGGCTATGATTATTTCTTCTCCACGGACCAGAGGCGGAATCCGCTTCCTGGTGAGAAAAAGGAGCCGTCAGGGCCCGGCCCTGTCGTGTTCAGTGATATCTCCACTTTTTTCTGGAAAAACCAGGTCGAGATAACCACTGAGCAATGGCAGAAAGGGACGGCGCTTCAGTTCCTTGGCGGACTCTCCGCAGAGGCGGACAGGGGATATGCGGTAAAGATTTTTGTGAAGCCAGGGGAGCCGAAGTCCTCTCTGGGTCTTTTCCTGCTGCTCATCGCGTTCGCAGTCCTGCTCGTCCTGCTCTATTATGTCTATGACCGTTTTATCGGGAAGGCGTGCATCGCTGTTTCACTTGTTCTCCTCCTGGCATTCGGTCTTATGTCGCTCAAGCTGGTCTCCCGGGACGTGCAGTCCAGACTTGTCAGGAACCAGAAGGAGCTCGGTGTTTTCTACAGTACGATTCTCACAGGTGTGTACAGGAGTGGAATTTACACTTACAATCTTCCCAGAATGGAGCAGCTTTTTTCCAGTCTGGGCAGCAATCAGTTTAATGAATCCGATGTGCTGCTTTCATTTGATACAAAGGCGCTGGCTGCGGGCAGGGATGCGGTTACACTCGAGAAGAAAGCCGCTGTTCAGAACAGGAAGGCGGTGTTTTCTTTCTCTTTTGCGCTTCTGATTGTTGTATTGCTTCTGTTTGCCGCTCCTTTGCAATATAAAGTCGGAAAAGGGATGGGGGAGCGGTTCCTGAATGCGCTTTCCAGCCACAGGACCGCCTATCTTTTTACCCTGCCCGGGATTATGATCCTGGTCCTGCTTGTTTTTGCGCCTCTTCTCTACACTTTTGTGCTCAGCACCACGCACATCCCCAAAGAGATGCACATAGTTGAGATGAATATCGGACGGCAGTTTGTTGGTCTGGCCAACTTTGGAAAGTTGCTGGGGGTGTTTGATCTCACTTCCACCTCCAATTTCTACTGGACCTTGAAGACCACGCTCATCTATACTATTTTTACTGTTCTGGTTCAGACGGTCATCGGGATAGGTATGGCGATGGTTCTTAACAGGCCGGACCTCCGGTTCCGGATCTGGTTCCGGACCGCCCTGATTCTTCCCTGGTCGATTCCGACTTATGTGAGCGCTTTGATTTTTAATTATCTGTTTAGCTCTGGATCGGCCGGTTTCATCAATCAGCTGATCCGGCTTTTCGGTTCGCAGCCGGTTAACTGGCTCTATGATGTCAATGTGGGGATTGTGATTGTCATCCTGGCCAGCGTCTGGTACGGGTTCCCGTTCATCATGGTCGTGGCGCTCGGGGCGCTGCAGTCGATTCCGCCCCACCTCTATGAATCGGCGGATATTGAGGGCGCGAGCAGCTGGCAGAAAATGATGGCTATCACATTGCCGATGATTCAACCCGCTGTTACACCGGCGATCATTCTATCCACGGTCTGGACGTTTAATAACTTCAACTTTGTGTACCTGATAAACCGGGGCTGGGAGGGGACCGATATCCTTATCACCAGGATTTATGATTATATCGATCCAGCGAAAACAACAATTGACTATGGCCTGGGGGCGGCATTCTCTACTGCTATCTTTGTGATTCTGATCATGTATATTTACTCTCTCCGCAAACTGACCAATTTCACTGAGAAGGCTTTCTAAAGGGGGGATATATGGCGAATGCTGGATTGGAAAAACTGCAGGGCAGTCCGGAATCGGTTAAAAACGCTCCTCTCTTTGACAGACTGCGCGCTTTCGGGACTTCGCTTCTTGTCGCTGTTTTCCTTTTTTCCCTCTGCTTCAGTTCTTTAAGCGGTACGTACAGGACGATTGGAGAGAAGGCTGCAGCAGCAGTTATGCGGCAGTCAATGATGATAATGGTGGAAAAGGGAGCCGACAGTAGCGTGTTGTCCGCTTATCTAAAAGAGATGCGCAAAATCTATCCGGAGATCCGGGCGGTTCGGCTCTACAGCGGTACAGCTCTGGTTTCCGGTAGCGGTCAGGCCGCCGCTGCTGAGGCGGATTTTCTCAAGGATCTTGCCGGATTCCACAGGAATGGTAATATTGAGTTTTTCAAAACCAGGGTCGATCTGATCGGATATATGATTCCGGTGGCTGATATGGGTGGGACCCGGTGGTCCCTGGCTGTTCTTCTTGACGCCGCCTCTGGTTTCGGGCGAACCGTTCCATTTCTGATTTTTGCTCTGGTTATCGGGATTGCTGCTCTGGTGCTGATGCTGTTCGTGCTTCTCAACAGAGGACCCGCTTATGCAGGTCGGGTTTCCCGCTATTTTTTGCTGCTTACAACGGGCGCTTTGTTCCTCAGTGCGTCTGTTCTGCTCCTTGTTATTGACGGGGACTGGAATTCGAGAGCTTCCGGAGCTGCAGACAGAAGTATCCGCTTCCTTCTGAACCGGGCGATTCTGGAGGGCAAAGGGGTGATCGAAAGCTCACAGCAGGGGATCCCGGCGGCGCGGAAGGCGTACCGCATGGCAATACGCAAGTTCAGCGGACAGCTTGAGGATGCTGTTGAAGCAGTCACAACCGCCAAACAGGATCTGGATATCGCCCGCCGGGATGAAAACGACTCTCTGCAGGCTGATGCGACCAGGCGGCTCACCGAAGCGGAGGCAAAAAAGGCGGAGGCTGAAGCGGCGATCAATCCAGCACGGGATCAGCTGAAGATGCTGAAATCAGCTATATCCTGGTACATAATGCCACTGCTTAAAGGAAAAACCGGGGGACTGTTCAAGGCTGGTTTTAACAGGATGATGGATGGCAGCGATGTAGCTCGCTTCATGCTCGATTATGACGCTAAGGGGCGATTTTTTATTACCCAGCATGAAGCGGTGGAAGGGCTCAGGCCAGGGCTCACCTTTGGGCTTCTGGCTATCGCCTCGTTTTTTATCCTTCAGCTGGCGCTTGGCGCATCTGTGGTTGTTGAGAAGCAGTATGAAGGGGTGAAAACCTTCTTCTACTACTTCTTGCTTGAGGCCTTTGTTCTGCTCTGTATGCTCCCTGTTATCTGGATCATTGTGGCCAGTTTCTTCTCTGAGACAGGGATCAAGTCGATTATCAGTACAATAAAGGACAGTGAGATTTTTATTAAGAATTTCTTCTCCTTTGATAACTATTCTCGTAATCTGCAGGGGAGCTTTCTGCTCTACTTCCGGAATTCTCTGATTGTTTCAGGTGTGACCGCCCTTTTTTGCGGGATGCTCGGCATGATGGGCGGGTACGCTTTCTCCAGATTTGAATTCCCCGGGAGGAAGAAGCAGATGATGTGGATAGTCATCTCTCAGCTCTTTCCAATGGCGATGATGATTGTCCCCCTGTATATTGTTTCTCAGGTACTGGGGATCAATCAGGGGCTGTTTGTGATTGTGATCGCCTATTCAGCCACCTCCCTGCCTTTTTCCATCTGGATGATGAAGGGCTATTTTGATACCATCCCTGTCAGTCTGGAAGAGGCCGCTGCCATTGACGGTGCTTCAACCTTGAGACGGATGTGGCATGTACTTCTGCCGCTTTCCAGGCCGGCGATCGCCACCACTGTTTTTTATTCCTTCATCACTTCCTGGAATGAGTTTGCTATAGCGAGCTTCTTTCTTAATACGGATGCTCTGCGCACATTGCCGGTTGCGTTGAATGCGATGCTCGATCCATTCAATCCGCAGTATGCGCTCTTCTCCGCTGCGGGTGTGCTGGCCTCGCTGCCGGTAGTGCTGCTGTTTGTTTATCTGCAGAAGCATCTGGTTGCCGGGCTTATGGCTGGTGGAGCCAAGGGGTGATTCTTTCTCACACCCCGCTGTTTGGAACAGCGGGGTCGTGTGGTTCTTTTTGATTTAGGAGCTGTGTAAAGGAGTTGTTGATATGGATGAACAGTTGCAAGGGCATCGAGTTTTTGACGGTGGGAAGATGTACCGTTTTAACTGGGTTCTGGTGTTTTCCGGAATCGCGCTCTTCTTTTTCGGTTTTGTGGCTCTGGCTGCGGTCGGGAAGGAGTATCATGGTTTTAAGGGATTTCTGGCGCCAGCGATGCTCATGGCTGGATTGATTGTCATTGTGGCTGGCTTTGTGCTGCATAAGCATCCGGAAAAGGGTGAGTGATAGTGTCGGCTTTCCGACTGTCTGTTGTATCGCTTCTGTCGTTGATATCAGGGGTGGCTTCTGCCCTCCCTGTTCCGTATGATTTCTTTCCTGTGGGGACGAAGGCGATCGGGGCTGGCGGCGCGTTTACAGGCCAGGCCGATGATCTCTCCGCAATCTCCTATAATCCGGCCGGGCTGTTTCAATTGAAGGGCGGCAGGCTGACCTATCAGCTCTCCTCGGTGTTGCAGGTGCAGCGGTTGATTAATACGCAACTCAAGCTGCGCTGGGAGTTTTTTCCGTTGTTTGCGGTTTCCAGACCTTTTATCGAGAATCGTCTGAGCTGGGCTTTCCACTTCAATATTCTTTTTAAAAGTTTGTCGGAAAGTTACTCTGTGTATGTCCTGGGTGGTGCGCTCTCCTGGAAAGTCAATGATGTTGTTGCGGCTGGTTTTTCCGGCGGTCTGGCAATCGGGCGACAGAGTGAGGATGATAACTGGGCTACCGGGCTGCATATTCAGCCCGGTCTGCTCTTTCGTCTCAGCAGGGCGGTTAAAGCCGGGCTCAGCTTTAAATTTCCTCTCAAGCTCAGCTGGGGCTTTCTGCGCGGGGATAAGAATGTTGATGAGACACTGCCCTGGATACTGCGGGGAGGAGTTGCCTGGAGGGCCAGAAAAAATTTGATTTTTACTTTTGATCTGGAATGGATCGCTGTTCAGGATATCGCCTATTCTGTCCAGGGGGTTCCTCAGGATCTTCCCTATGAAACCGGTTTGTTTTACAGCCTGCACCCCCACCTGGGAGTACAGTATTTCCATGAAAAACTGGGGGCATGGCTGAGGGGCGGCTTCATGACGCTTACTGCGACCTCCTCCTCCGGGCTCAATCCTCAACCGGTTTTAACCCTCGGGATCGGTGCCTTCACTTCGAGATTTTTCCGGGTCGACTTTTCCTTAGCCGACTCCCTGATTTTTGATATCTTTTCTCGTACAGACAGATATGAGCGCTTCTATCTGTCGTTTGAATACACGTTCTAAAGGATTTCCTCGATGAAAGTAAGAGTAGGTGTTGCTGGCTTGGGTACCATCGGTACTGGTGTCGTTCATCTGCTTCAGAATAATGGTTCCATTATCACGGGCAAGAGCAAGGTCGCTCTTGAAGTGGCTGCTGTTGCTGATCTTGATCTGGAACGCCAGCGTGATATTGATCTGGGCGGAATAAAGAAATATAATGATGCCCTGGATATGGCTGAAGATCAGGAGATTGATGTTCTGGTTGAGCTTGTCGGAGGGGTTGATTTTCCGTTGAAGCTTGTTCGTAAAGCTCTGGAAAACGGTAAGCATGTGGTTACAGCTAACAAGGCGCTGATAGCAAAGGCTGGTCAGGAGATCTATGCTCTTGCAGCCGAAAAAGGGCTTGCGCTTGGGATTGAGGCAAGCGTTGCCGGTGGTATCCCCATCATTAAAGCGATCCGGGAATCTCTAGCCGGGAACAGGGTGCAGGAGATCCGCGGTATCATCAATGGTACATCCAACTATATCCTTACCAGGATGGGCGAGGAGGGGATGTCTTTTGAATCTGCTCTGGCAAAGGCTCAGGAGCTCGGGTTCGCTGAAGCGGAGTCGAGCCTGGATGTGAATGGCGGAGATGCGGCACATAAGATTGCTATTCTGGCTGCTCTGGCATTCAATACTCCAGTTGATCTTTCTGCGGTCCCTGTGGAAGGGATAGAGTCTCTGGAGCTGCAGGATATCATCTATGCTTCGGAGCTTGGTTATATAGTGAAGTTGATCGGTATCGCCCGTGACCGCGGGGAGCTGGGGGTTGAAGCGCGTGTGCACCCTATGCTTGTCCCGGAAACAGATCAGCTGGCCGGAATCCGGAATGAGTTTAACGCGGTTTTCATTCGTTCTGACTATCTCGGGGATGCGATGTTTACCGGCCGGGGGGCCGGTGCTTTTCCAACCGCTTCCGCGGTAGTGGGGGATCTGGCGGATATCGGGGTGAAGATGCGGGATCACGTCAGGATCGGCCCCTTCTTCTCTTCAGATGAAGTCCGTCCGTTTGTTGCTTTTGGTGAAACAGTTAATAAGTATTATCTCCGCTTCCATACAGTTGATGAAGCGGGGATACTCTCGCAGATTGCCGGAACCCTCGGAAAAAGGGATATCAGTATCGCCAGTGTGATTCAGAAAGAGTCTGCTGCAGAGGGCGGCGTTCCTGTGGTGATGATCACTCATGAGGCCCGGGAGGCGGATATTCGTGAGGCACTCAAGGAGATTGAGGCCTTCCCGTTTATCAAGGGGCAGACGGTCTTCATGCGGGCTCTCTAGCCGTTTTTCTCCAGATGGTCGATGCCCTCTTTGAAGTCATCGATCTGGAGGCGATTGCAGGCGGCGATCAGTTGCTTGTTTTCGCCTCTTTGTTGTATCTCATTGTTCAGGTAGGAGAGGGCGGCTTCCCGTCCATCTCTCTCTTCGATTGTCTCCGAGATCTGGATTACAGCACGAATATCGTCAGGATTCTGCACCAGCAGCCCTTTGTAATTGCTGATCGCTTCGTCATAGGCGCCTTTTTTGCGGAGGATGCGCGAGAGCCCGAGTATGGCAAATGTATCGTTGCTGATTCTCAGCGCTTGTGTGTAATACTCTTCCGCTTTCCGGTAATCCGCCACGCTGTACAAACAGTCCCCTGCTCTGGTAAGGACTTTTTGATTGTCCGGATCCGCTTTGCTGATTTCTATCCAGTACGGGACTGCCTCTTTGCAGCGCCCCATTCCGCGCAGGGAGTCCGCCATTCCGTAGATAGCGTAAGAATTTCTGGGGTTTATTTCAAGGGCCTGTCGGAAATACTCTGTGGCTTCCTGAAAGCGGTGGTCTTTACGGAAGATGTTTCCCATCATGGTCAGGATGTTGATGAGTTTTGGTTCCACTTCCAGTAATTGTTTCCAGTATTTGATGGTCATCGCATGGTTGCCCTCTTTGTAGTAGAGGTCTCCAAGGCCCATCAGGGCGAATTTGTTGTCACTTTTTATTTTGATCGCTTTCTGGTAAAATATGATAGCCAGATCTCTATTATGGAGTTTTTTGTATGCATCTGCGATACGGGTGAGGATAGAGGGGTCATCCGGATTGCTGTCGATATACCGCTTCCAGACTTCAAGGCATTTATGGAAATCGTGCAGTCCTCTATAGGCATCTCCGAGGCCAAGCAGGGCAAAACGGTTTTTCGAATCAATGCCGAGCACCTCCTCGTAGTAACGGATGGAGCCGGAGAAGTCCTTGCTCTTACGGATGGCATCGCCCAGGCCAATGAGAATATAGTTGTTCTTCGGGGCCAGAGCATATCCTTCTCTGAATGCTTCCTGCGCTTCGGCATGCTTGCCCTGTCTGATAAGTGCATAGCCGCGTCTGGAAATCTCTGTTATCTGTTTTTTAAGTTCTGTTTTCTTTTCGTCATTCATCAGAGGCTATCAATTTGTTGCTTATCGGGTTATTGCTGATCCTTCTCCTGATCCGTACACACAACCCTGATACTAATAATACAAAAATTTCTGTTGGGGAAATATAATTTATTATGGGGATTCTCCGGTATTCCAGCCCCTTGTTGTGGTTTTCTGAAGAGGACCATCCGGATGCCAATAGGGTGAAAGCAGGTAACCGGGCAGGAGAACTGGTTACCGTATTGTCCTTCTGCTGAGGAGTACAGTATTTTTGCCAGGCAGCCGTTCAACAAAAATCGACCCTGTGCACCCTGACTGCCGCTATATTCAGAAACAGGTGAAGATATGGCAATAGTATCACCAGATATCAGGTTGAGCAGTCCCTCATTTCTTGGTACAGCGATTCCTTTTGCTGTTGATACCCTCTTTCCGCAGTCGGGAGCACCAGCTGTTGAAATTGGGTGCGGTAATGGGCATTTTCTGACAGGACTCGCGGCCTCCAGACCTGAGAGTAATTTTATCGGTATCGATGTCCGCTATAAGCGGATTGAGAAAAGCTGTTTTAAGGCGGATAGGTTGAGGCTTGCCAATGTGCGGTTCATGCTCAATGACGCCCTTGAGGTTCTGGACAGCTATTTTTATGATGGTTCGATTCTGGCTTTTTACGTTAACTTTCCTGATCCCTGGCCGAAATTCAAGCATAGAAAATTTCGTCTTAACAGAATACGTTTCATCCAGCTGATGGTCGGTTGTCTGCAGGAGGATGGAGATCTCTGGTGGGTTTGTGACCACTATCCACAGATTGTGGATGTTGTGGGCCTTTGCCGGGAGATGGCGGCACAGGGGTATCTGAGAAACTGCCATGAGCCGGAGGGCTTTTCGGTAGAAGAGCCGGAATATCCCTCCACGCTCTATGAATGGAAGTGGCGCTCAGAGGGGCGTCCCATTTTTTACATCCGGTTCCGGAGGACTGGCAAACCTTTTGTCACAGAGGTCTCTGAGGGCTGATCTGCAGTGCTTTCTTGTTCTGCTGAGCTGATAACAAAGCTCCCTGAGGAGGAAATCCGCGTTCTCCTCGCCTCCCTTCCGTTCTATATAGAGCAGCTGTTTTCCGAAAGTGCGGTTGAGGAATGGAAATGCTCCGAATAGTCTGGAGACTTCATCTGGTTCTATCTCTGAATTCAGAAGTCCGCTGATGGATGCATCCAGTTTTTCCAGACGCTTTCGCATTTCCTGCTCTCTGTCTGTGAAGCCTTTCGGTCTCACTGTTTTCTTGTGTGTTGCGATTCCGGAGATCTCTTCCAGGGCCTTTTCAGGAGTGATGCAGGGGATACCATGTACCCGCATCGCTCTGGGGGAGAGATTGCGCCAGTGCTGTTTTTCAGTCTGGTCCCGGGCAGCCTCCCCTGACCAGAGGGCGAATTTTTCCAGCACAGGGTCGCTCAGTACACGGTCGCCATTGTAATCCTTTTTCAGGAGCAGCATTCTCCGCCGTATCCGTTCCTGGCCGAGTTTCTCCACTGTGTTCAGCCTGTTGCAGCGGTTGCTGTCGATCCGGTGGGTGTAGCTCCCCCGGCAGTGGTAGCTCCAGCCCGGGAAGGCGTTATCCACCCCGACAAGATAGAGGGAGTTGTAGCCCATGGCGCTGGCGAGCGCCAGTGCGGTGGTGGTCACATTTCCGCCACTGGCCGTTGGTCCGGGTTCCCCCAGACACTGCTTTATCCAGAGGATGAGGGGGTGGCTGCAGACTGCTGCCCCTTTTGCTGTCTGGATTATTTCCGCAGCTTCAAAAAAAACAACTTCCTTGAATGGCAGCCCGGGAACGGCGTGATAGACGGTCGGTTCTGTGAGCAGGCGAAGAGAAGATGTGTCGATCCCGTTGAAGTCGCGCAGGTTGTGCAGCTGTCCATCCAGAGAGACGACCCAGTCCGGCTGTATTCCAGCTTCGGTTAATGCCGGGAGTGTGGTGTCTGTCGCAAAAAGAGGGGCCCTGCCGCGGTTGGCGCGCAGAAACGGGAAGCAGTCCGGGAGAGTGGGGCCGGCTCCGGCGATTACGGCCGCCCCGGATGCTGTCCCGACATGGTCCAGAAATCGGAAGGATTTGAGCAGTGAGGGGATGTTTCTCAGGATGTTTCTTGCCCAGATGCACTCGAATTCCAGCCCGGTAAGCAGATCACTGAGGACCTCTCTGGTTATCCGGGTTGCGTTTCTATGTACTGTCTGGACAAGTTCAGGAAAGAGGGCTGCAGCTGCCGGGTTTTCGATCACTGCCAGATTGCTCAGCAGATTGCGGTCCAGAGAAACGAGAAAGTCCCTGAGTCCGTTTGTATCGTCAGCGGAGATGCGGATGACCCCTGCTGGCACGCTGGTGTCCGGGAAGGCCTCCTTTGCCGCAGCAGCGGTGGGCTGTGAGAGGATTACCGCCAGAGCTGGAGAACCATGAGAGGCTGAGGACCAGGCCCGGGAGAGGTAGCCGAGCCCCGGGCCAATGATCAGCGCGGCCTTTTTATCTGAATAATGGGATATGATTCTGGCTGCTTCTTCTTCCGGATTAAAGGAGCTGTGGTAGAACCGACCCCTGATACGGCAGGTCAGCCCCCCGCGTCGGGAGGGGATCAGTTCTACACCGTCCGGGGCGGACGAAGGGCTGTTATCTGTTGTTCTGGTCGTAGACACGCACGTCGTATTTTCGGGCGAGAGAGATCAGCCAATCTCTGTAGGTGAGTTCGGTGTTTTCTTTGCTCAGGGTGATGATCGCTTTTCGATAGAGCGCTACCAGTGGTTTTTTTATTTTGTCCGCCAGTTTTTTGTCCTGCAGTTTTTTAAATTTGTTCGGGAGCATTTTCACGGCAACCGCACGCAGGAGATACCAGTTGTCGTCGCTTTTAATGACCCCGGACAGGGCGCCCTTTTGCAGAGAAAGGGCGGCTGCCTGAAATGCGGGATCGTGGGCCAGCGCCGCAAGCGCTGGTGCGGCTGTTTCCTGGAAGCTGAACAGGCCGGTTTTCACACTTTTCAGGCCCAGTGTTGCGGCCGCAGCGGTCAGCGGCATTTTTTTATCTGTGATCATGCTTGTGAGCTGTCTGGTGATGGAGGTTGCCCTTTTTTCCGCTTTCAGATGCATGGTGGCGGAATTGTTGCTGCGGTACAGGTCTTTAAGTGCCTGCAGCCCCTCTTGCCCCAGATCTGTATAGGCTTTGATTGCTTTCCTCTCTTTGATGAAAAAAATCACCCGCCTGTCGTTAACAGGGACAGGACTGGAGAATGCGCCGGCTTTTGTGCTGGTGATCGCTTTCTGGAAGGCGGTATTCTGCCCGAGGGGGAAGAACCAGCCCAGGTCATACGGGTTGACTTTGACGCCGTGGACAACCACCCTGGCCTGGATTGTGTTCATATCAGCAGGGGTGATGCTCTTCAGGAGTTTTTCCGCATCAGCCTGAGTGTCAACTGTTATGCTGATCGGATGGTAGATCTCTGAGAGCTCGTTTTTATTTCGGTCATAATAGCTTTTCAGGGTCGCATCAGAGACATCCTGAAGTGCGGCCAGGTTGATGATGGCCACCTCCAGGGCGACCTTGCGCCGTTTAAGCCCTTCATTGAGCGAAAGTTCCAGATGGGTGGCCCGGCCTGTGCTGGCCATGTCCGCTGCGATGGATGCACGCAGGAAGCTTTCAGTCAGAGATTGTTCCAGAGAGAGGAGTTCCCTTCTTGAGAGAGAGTTCGCCAGTGCGGCGAGGGTGGTTTTTTGCTGCAGAGCGTAGCTGCGGGCCAGAGCATCGATGGTTCCATCGCTGGTCTGGATACCGCTGTCTTTGGCCGCAAGGAGGAGAATGGCGTGCCGGATGTATCTTCCGCACGCCCTCCTGAGTGCTTCCTGATAGCTGATCTTTTTATCGCGGTCCTGGAGGACCCTCACATAGTGCTTGATTGTCGGGTCATGACGGGAGAGCTCTTTGCCGTCAATGCTGGCGATGGCCGAAGTGTCCGTGCCTGACATTTGAAGCAGATCTGAGGTGACAAAGAGCAATACCAGAGCGAAGGAGAGTAGCGCCACGAAGATGGATGATACGATTCTTTTCAGTCGTTCTTTCGTGCTCGCCTTGTGAACCGGTGGAGGCGTCTTTTTGCCTTTAGCCATGGGGGGTTCCTCTATAATTCATAAATTTCTGCTCCCTCTGGGTAGGTATAACATATTAAATTTATCATATTTACCAGTAGAAGAAAACCTCTCAATGTCATGGGAGCTGCTTCATGCTGCTGTTCGGGGTGTGCCGGATTAATTCTGCCATGGGAAAATGCCGAAAATTGTGGAGTGGACTCGTGTCGAGGTCTGAGTTTTGAGGGGAGCCTTTGATGAACAGAACCTTTTATAACAGAACGGTGCTGCGGAGCGAGCCTGTGCGTGGGCGTGGGAAGCGGTGGGTACGAATTATCCCTGTACTCATTATTATTGCAGGTCTGGGGGTCTCTCTGTTTTCTCTTTTCAGGAAAAGGAATGTGATTTTTCATATCCAGGAGATGATAACTCACAAGAAGTTTGATAAAGCGGAAACGCTGGCAGCTGATTTTCATGAAGAACAGCCTGAAAATGTGCATGTTCTTCAGTTAATGGGGCTCACCTACTTCATGCAGGGGATGAAGGGGGATCACTGGCAGGTGATCAAGCTGGACCGTGATAAAGGGTATAGCGTGGATCGCTTGAAGCAGCAGGGGGAAGAGGGGTGGAAGTTGTATAAAAAGGCCGTCGAATCCCTCAAAAAGGCGATTCTGCTGGACAAAGAAGGGATCGTCAGTTCCAGAGATTATATGATCATCGGTTTTTCGTATTCCAGATGGGGGGACAGCCATTTTGGCCGGGCGTTGAAATACCTCAATCTCGCGTATAAAAAGAATATGAAAGATAAGCACTTAAGCGATTCTGACCTTCCCGCTTTTTCTCTGGAGAGTTTGTACAGGCAGCGCGGATACCTGTTGTATAAAATCGGCAAATACAGGAGAGCAGCCCGCGATTTTCAGAAAGCCAATGCTATTGACAGGAAAGTGCTCAATTATCTGTATATAGCGCATTGCGGCCGGGAGGCTGGTGATCTCAAGGCTGCGATGGAGAATTACCGGAGGGTGGTGGATTATTCCAGGGAGCCTGTGATTCAGAGCAGTAGTCTGAATATGCTCGGCGGGATCTATATCAAAAAACGGCGGCTGCAGGAGGCGGAGAGGGTTTTCAGAAGGAGCATCAGTATTCACAGCAATTCTGCGACCGCTTACTTCGGGCTCAGCCAGGTTGCTGAGGCAAGGGGGGATAGGGCTGCTGCAGGCAGGTACTGGGACCTGACCCTTAAGACAGACCCCCACTACGGTCCGGCGATTCTGAAAATGCGTAATAGCCGCAGAAAGTGGAAGCGGTAGCAGGGGATTGTCCTGTTGTTACGCGGTCCTCCTCCAGGAAGCGGAAAAGAGTTTTTATTGAGAGTATCCAGGAGTATATTAGTTACAGTTTTAATATCCAGAGGCTGCCAGGCAGTCAATTTTGTGAGCTGATTTGAGGGATGGCACATGGTACTTGACAGGCTGTACGCGCTTTTTTCCAATGATATGGGGATTGACCTTGGTACGGCAAATACGCTGGTTCATGTTAAAGGGCAGGGGATTGTCCTTTCCGAACCTTCTGTAGTAGCGGTGGAAAACGGTTCGCGTCGTATTCTCGCGGTAGGGCAGGAGGCCAAGAGGATGCTGGGCCGTACGCCCGGGGACATCATCGCCATCCGGCCGATGAAAAACGGTGTGATCGCGGATTTTGAAACTGTACAGCGGATGATCAGGTATTTCATCCAGAAAGTGCATTCCCGGAAAACATTGGTCAAACCGAGGATTGTTATCGGTATCCCTTCAGGTATTACTGAGGTAGAGAAGCGAGCTGTGAGGGAGTCAGCGGAACAGGCCGGGGCGCGTGAGATTTATCTTATTGAAGAATCCCTTGCCGCGGCGATCGGGGCCAATATTCCGATCAATGAGCCGGCGGGGAACATGGTTATTGATATCGGGGGCGGCACCTCCGAGGTCTCTGTTATCTCTCTCGGAGGAATGGTGCTTTCCAATTCCATCCGCATAGGTGGGGATGATTTTGATGATTCTATAACCCAGTATTTGAAAAAAGTCCACAACCTGATCATCGGAGAACGGACTGCTGAAGATGTGAAAATAACTATCGGTAACGCCTATCCTGGCGCATCAAAAGTGGAAACCATGGAGATCAAAGGGCGGGATTCCATCACCGGTTTACCCCGAACTCTTGAGATGGATTCCGTGGAAATCCGTGAGGCGCTTCAGGAGGTCATCAGCGCGGTTCTGGAAGTCCTCAGAACAACGCTTGATCAGACTCCGCCGGAGCTGGCCGCGGATATTGTGGATCGTGGGATCGTAATGACCGGTGGTGGTTCTCTCCTCAAAAGCCTTCCCGAGCATATCTCCAGAGAGACCGGGGTGCCTGTGATTCTGGCGGAGAACCCACTCACCTGTGTGGTTCTCGGTACTGGCCGCTATCTTGAGGAGCTCAAATATATCGAGGGCAAGAAATACTAAGGGCAGGACCGGATGCTTTCTGTTTTCCTGTATAAAAACCGTAAGGTGCTCAGTTTTATCCTGCTCCTGGTCCTGTCGTTCACGATGATGGCTCTTGATGGAACTGCTTTTTCCGTGAATCTTAAATCTATCTTCCTGACTATCGTGTATCCATTTGAATACGTGATCAACGGGGTGCTCAGCTTTGTCAAGTCAACCTGGAAGAGTATCGGGCAGCTGGAGGTGATCCGGAAGGAGCTGGCAGAGACCCGGAAGAAGCTGCAGAAGTACGAGCAGGCCTTCGGAGATCTGAAAAGGCTGCAGCGCGAAAATCGCCGTCTCCGGGCTCTTTTTAAGCTCAGGAAGCGGGTTGGTTATGAGCAGATCCTCGCCTCAATCGTGGCAAAGGATCCGCAGAATTTATATCAGACGATTATTATAGATAAAGGGACTGGAGACGGGGTGAAGGTCGGCATGCCGGTGATCGCCTACCGTAAGGGAGAAGCCGGAGTGGTCGGGAAAATTGTAGAGGCCACTGCCTTTGCTTCAAAGATCGCAACTATTCGGGAACCCCGGTTCTATGTCGGAGCCATTCTGGCTTCATCCCGCTACTATGGACTCTCCAGGGGGCGGGGGATGAGTAAGACCTGCAGCCTCAAGTATGTTGACATCAATGCCCCGGTCAGGATGGAGGAGCGGGTTGTGACTTCCGGGCACAGTGACATTTTTCCTAAAGGGCTCAATATCGGCACGGTCATCTATATTGATAGAGAAAAGGGGCATTTCTTCCTGGATGCGAGGATTCGGCCTCATGTGGATTTCTCAACTCTTGAGGAAGTGTATATTATCAAGCGGCTGCCGTCAGAAGAGATAAAAAAATTGGTTGAAAAGGTGCGTATCAGGTGAGAAATTTTTTCGTTCTAATAATTTTGATTGCTTTTCTCGGTCTGATTCAGGGCTCTTTCTTTTTTGATGAGATCACCATTCGGATGGCTCGTCCTGATTTACTGTTGATTCTGATAACCTTTGTTGCTTTCAAAAAAGGGAGCATGGAGGGGCAGTTCGTCGGTTTTGGCTCCGGGGTCATGATGGAGACGTTCAGTCATGGCCCGTTTGGGGCGTACTGTTTCGTCTTTACTGTTGTCGGGTTTGTGATGGGGCTGGTGCAGCGGAAGATCTATTCTGAAAATTTTGTTACAGCTATTATTCTTGTTTTCTTTGCAACCCTTGTTAAGGGGCTCACTTTTGGGATTCTGGCGCTTTTTGTGCTGGATATCGCCCGAAGTTATCCGGCTATGCTGAAAAATGGATTGCTTCTGGAATTGATTATTAATCCCCTGCTTGCCGGTCCGGTCTTCTGGACTCTGGGTCGGTTTGCGTCCCCTGTGATGAGTTAGGGGCTGGAGGCGGTGATGCAGCAGCTTTCTATCAGGCCCGGGCAGAAGCGGAATTTTCGGCAGCGGGTCACCGCTCTTTTTTCCATCTGTCTGTTTGTTATCCTCATGCTGCTTTTTCGGACCGCCTACCTGCAGATCATCAAGGGGGAGCTCTACTTCTCACGCTCGGAGAGAAATCGGATCAGGCTCACGCCGATTGTTCCTCACAGGGGGGAGGTGTATGACCGGGATTTCAAGAAGAAACTGATTATAAACCGCAAATCTCTCTGTGTTACGCTTGATCCTGTCGGAATACCGAAAGATAAGGAGCTCAAAGCACAGCTGTTTGCCAGACTCGCCGCCCTTCTCTCCATGACAACCCAACAGGTTGAGAATCGGCTGAAGAAGCGCAGCTGGGAGGGGGGGTTCTGCCCCAGGGTTATCAAGGAAAATGTAGATTACCGGACAATTACCAGAATTGCGGAATCACTTGATCTCTATCCCGGAGTTTTTTGGGAAAACCGTGCAATCCGGATATATACAATGACCAATACCCTCTCTCATCTGCTGGGGTATACAGGGTATATCGACTCAAGGGAATACAGGCGTCTGCGTCGTAAGGGGTATCGCTCCGGATCGCTTATCGGGAAAACGGGGATTGAACGGATCTATGACCGTATCCTCCGCGGCAAGGAGGGTATTTATGAGCGCGAGGTGAACGCGCGGAATCAGGTAACCCATCAGTTTGAGCGTTTGCTCCCTGTGCACGGCCGTCCTCTTGTCCTGACGATCGACAGTCGCATCCAGCAGATCGCACAGCAGACAATGGGGGTGAAGAGGGGGGCGGTTGTTGTTTCCAAACCGGCTACCGGGGAGATCCTCGCTCTGCTTTCCAATCCCGGCTATGACGCTAACCTGTTCTATAATCGGATTGACATGGATGCGCTCATCCGAATTCAGAAAGATCCTGCGAAGCCGCTCTTTAACAGGGCCCTGCAGGGATGCTATCCGGCGAGTTCCATTTTTAAGCTGATTACATCGATCGCCGGTCTGGAGGAAGGGAGGGCCAATCTTTCCATGCGCTATTATTGTAGCGGCGGTCATATGCTCGGGAATCGGTTTTTTAAATGCTGGAAGAATCATGCAAGCACTTTTAATATGCTTGATGCTATTCAACACTCCTGTGATGTTTATTTTTACCGCGCTTCTCTTTCAATCAAACCGCAGAATCTGTTTCGTTATGCCCGGATGTTCGGCTTCGGGAAGAAGACCGGAATTGATCTTCCGGGAGAAAGCCGTGGTCTGGTGCCGACCTTCAGCTGGTTTAAGAAGAACAAAAGCAGGGACTGGTCAGATGGGGACACATTTAATTTCTCCATCGGTCAGGGGGATTTGCTTGTGACGCCGATTCAGGTGAATCTGATGACCGCGGCGATTTGTAATGGAGGGGTCGCGTACAGACCCTACGTGAAAAAAGAGGTGCGCAGCCTCCGTTATGGCAGAGTTGTGGAAAGCAATCCCGGAAAGAGGGTGGTCTTCACCACTCCGGTTTCCAGACGGACTTTTGATCTGGTCCGGAAGGCAATGGTGCGGGTTGTTGCGCGGGGGACCGGTTTTGCCGCTTCTTCTCCTGTGATTGTTGTTGCGGGGAAAACCGGGACTGCTGAGACCATGGTTGGGGAGGACCACGCCTGGTTTACCTGTTTCGCTCCGGCCAATGCGGCCAACCCGGAAGATGTCATTGCCGTGACTGTTCTGGTGGAGCATGGCGGAGGCGGGGGGGCGGTGGCCGCGCCGATCGCCGCCTGTATCATCCGTGCCCATTTTGAGAATAAGACCGTTAATGAGACCATGCAGCGTATCTGGAATATGTATGGCAATAAGGAAGAGGATGAATAGAGCGGGCTTCTGAAGCCGGTGAGGGGTGGTGCAGATGGAATTGAGAAGAAGCAGAGCGCGTATTGACTGGGTTTTTCTACTCACTGTAGTGGTGCTGGTGATCATCGGTCTGCTGACAATCTACAGCACCGGTTACAGTCCGGGGAAAGGCGGGACTGACAGTGAGTTCTATATGCAGCTTCTCTGGATAGTACTTGGAGCGGGGCTCTTTTTTCTCACTATATCCATTGATTACCATAAATATGTTGAGTGGGCTCTTTATCTCTATGCGCTGGGGATCTTTTTGCTTCTCGCCACTCTGGTGCTGGGCAGCTATCAGCGCAATATCAAGGCCTGGATAGGGATCGGTAAGTTTTCTTTTCAGCCTTCTGAGTTTGTGAAAATTTTTTCTATTATTGCACTGGCGAAATTTTTAACCCTTCTCGGGGATGCCGTCAGGGATATCCGGAATTTTTTCATATCGTTTTTAGTAATCATTCCCCCCATGGCGCTTATCTCTCTTCAGCCGGACTTCGGGACCGCGCTGGTGTTTGTGCCGGTGGCTTTTGCGATGCTGTTTATCAGCGGCGCCAGAGTGGAGCATATCGTCTCCCTGCTGGCTCTCTCCGGTCTGGCGCTCGGAATACCGCTGATTGTAGCCTATTTCAAGCAGACAGGTGATATGGAGGGCTGGTTGATACAGATCCTTTCCAGCAGCAAAGTCCTGCTCATGATATCGATTGTCCTCAGTGGGGTGGCGCTTGTTTCGTTTCTGGTCCATTTTTTTGTACGATTCAGGCTGTTTATGAAATTTGCCCTTGCGGTGACTGTTATCCCTATCGGGCTTTCATCGGCTGCTGTGCTTAATAGTTATCTCAAGGCATATCAGCAGAAACGGATCGCCATCTTCATTGATCCGGAAATTGATCCGCGCGGTGCGGGGTATAACATCATCCAGTCCAAAATTGCTATTGGCAGCGGTGGTCTGGTCGGTAAAGGGTTTATGAAGGGGAGCCAGAATCAGCTTGCCTTTCTTCCGGAAAAGAAGACGGACTTTGTTTACTCCTCCTTTGGTGAGGAGTGGGGGTTTATGGGCTGTTTCTTCCTGATTGCGGTTTATTTCCTGTTTATATATAAAGGGCTGATGATAATCTATCATTCCAGGGATATGCCCGGGAGCCTGATCGCGACCGGAGTGGTGTCCATGTTTCTCTTTCATATTTTTATTAACATCGGGATGGCGACCGGATTGATGCCGGTCACCGGTCTCCCCCTGCCCTTCATCTCCTACGGGGGGTCCAACCTGTTGATGAACCTGGTTGCAGTCGGGCTGCTTTTCAATATAGAGATGAGGAGATATGTCCATTAACAGTTTCTGTGGTTTTTCCTTTGAGCGGGATATTATGCCACTTCTGGCTTATGTGACCAGACCGGCCCGCTATACAGGCGGTGAATACAATTCTGTTGTCAAAAAAGATGCAAAGGTGCTCTTCGGGCTCTGTTTTCCCGATCTTTATGAGATCGGGATGTCCAACCTCGGGCTTCGCATCCTCTATGAGGCGCTGGCTTCAGTGCCGGAAGTGGCCGGTGAGCGGGTATTCTGTCCGTGGCCCGACTTCGGGGACCTCCTCCGCAAGAGAGAGAAGCCGCTCTATCTTCTGGAGTCCAGGCGGCCGGTCAGCGATTGTGATCTCCTCGGGTTCACGCTGCAGTATGAGCTGACCTATACTAATATCCTTGAGGTTCTTGAGCTCTCCGGGATCCCTCTGAAAGCATCCGAACGGGGTGAGAGCATGCCTGTTGTAGTAGGCGGGGGGCCCTGTGTCTATAATCCCGCTCCTCTGGAGCCGTTTTTTGATCTGTTTTATCTCGGGGATGGCGATCTCGCTGTCCGCGATATAGCCCGGGTTGTCGCTGAGTGCAAGGGACGCGGTTTCTCGAGAGAGGTCACTATCCAGCGGCTTCTGGAGGAGTCCTGGCTGTATGCTCCCGGGCATCCGGCCACACGGCGGGTGGAGCCTGATCTCGATCGGCTCCCCTTTCCCGGTTCCCAGCTTGTTCCCAATATTCAGGTGGTACAGGACAGAGGGATGGTCGAGGTCAGCCGCGGCTGTACAAACGGCTGCCGTTTCTGTCAGGCCGGGACCACCTACCGTCCTGTCCGGGAGCGCAGCCTTCCGGAGATCGACCGGATCGTCCACGCTCTTGTTCGGGAGAGCGGTTATATGGAGATCACCCTCGCATCTCTTTCCATAAGCGATTATTCGTGTTTCCTCCCGATGATGCGGATGCTGGATGAGCGGTATTCACCCCACGGTGTCTCTTTTTCTCTGCCCTCGCTCAGGGTTGATACGTTTTCCATGGAAACAGCGGAGCTGGCAGCCCGCCTCCGTAAGGGTGGCCTTACTTTTGCCGTTGAAGCTGGTTCTCCTGTGTTGCGGCAGCGTCTCAATAAACCGGTGGATAGCGCCCACCTCCTGGAGCTGCTGCACGCTGCCCGCAGGTTCGGCTGGAAAGAGATAAAAATATATTTCATGATCGGTTTTCCTGCATGTGAGGGCGAGGAAAGGGATGAGGAACGGGATATTGAAGAATTTCTGGATATACTGCTTGAAGAATTCCCCGGGCTGCGTATCCATTGCAATGTTGGAACGCTTGTACCCAAAGCGCATACTCCTTTTCAATGGGTGGCTCAGCTTGCTCCGGAAGAGGGGTGGCGGAAGATCAATTATCTTCGGGACCGCTTCCGGAAATCCAGCGTGAAGGTGAGCTTCCACTCTCCTGAGATGAGTTTTCTGGAGGGGGTTTTTGCCAGAGGGGGCGGGGAGGCTTCCCGGCTCCTCCTCACCGCCTTTCGGAAAGGGGCTCGTTTTGACGGGTGGCAGGAGATGTGCAGCTTTGCTCTGTGGCGGGAATCCATTGAAGAGCTCGGGTTCAGTCAGGACCGTTTTCTTTCTCCATCTGGCGGTGATCTGGATGCGGCTCTCCCCTGGGATGGGGTGCTGGGGGCGACAGATAAAGGTTTTCTGAAAAGGGAGTTTCACTCCTACCTGGATTCCACCCTCCGCGAAGATTGCCGGGATCGCTGTGTGGGGGATTGCGGTGGCTGCCCTCCGGGGGGCAGGCCTGTGCGGGCTGCTGATGCCGCAGAATCCGGGCGGCCGCTCTCTGAGCCGCTGCCTCTCCATTCAGGGGATCCGGTCCGCACAGTCTACCGCTGTCTTTTTGATAAAACCTCTCTTTTCCGGTATGTGTCCCATCTGGATATGCAGCTGCATCTGCAGCGCGCACTCGTGCGTAGCGGTCTGCCCCTCTCTTTCTCAGAGGGGTTCAATCCCAAACCCAGAATCCGTTTTGCTCTCCCGATTATACTCGGTGCGGAAAGCCTGGGTGACATTTTTGAAGTGGAGCTTGCCGCTGCTCTTGATGTGGAAGCTGTTCAGGCTGCTCTGGGGCCGATGCTCCCGTCAGGCATGCAGTTGCGTAAAGTGAGGAAGCTTGAGCGGCTGAAAACCAGGATTTGCGAGCGGGTGAATACCGTGCGGTTTGTTTGTTCGCTGCACAGGGATGAGGGTTCTTTCCGGGCTGCGATGGGGAACCCCGATCCATGGTTCGAGGCGGAAGGGGTGGTCCGTTACCGGTTCGGTGCCGGGTTGCCCCGGCTGACACCATTTCTGGAAGCTGTCTATGGTGCGGGGATCCAGGAGGTGCTTTCCGCTGGTCTCAGCAGACTCGGCCTCTGGTCTGAGCAGGATGGGGTGGAGCAGGACGCTTTTTTGCTTTAGAAGGGCAGCAACCGACTCATCGTTTACAGAATATATCAGCGCCCTGTTGGGGCGCTTTTTTTATTGACATCTTCGTGAAACCGGCGTACTCTTTTGCTTTGTGGGGAAATTTGGGGGAAAATGGTAGAATTTGTGGCTGTTTCCCATAAAAATTTCTACAATGGGCGATTTGCTCGGGGAGGGTGTCATGGAGCAGGCGTTTGAGATGCCCGTATTTTCAGGTGAGGATACCCATTCCCTTGACGATAAGGGGAGGGTCGCTGTGCCCGCCCGGCTCCGGGGCTATGCGGCAACCGTATCGGGCCGGGAGGTCTGGTTTGTCACCAGGGGTTTTGAGAAGTGTTTGCTCCTTTTCACAGCGGAAACCTGGAAGTTTCTGCTTCAGGGTAAGCTTTCCGGCCTCTCTTTAGGGAACAGGCAGCACAGGGTGTTCATCCGCAATTTTATTTCTCCTGCTGTAGAGATTCAAGCGGATAAACAGGGCCGGATTGTACTTCCGCAGCGGTTGCGGGAATATGCAGCAATAAAAAATGATGTTCTGATTTTGGGTGCGAATAAGTATATAGAGCTCTGGGATCCTGAGCTTCTGGATGAAGAGCAGGCTTTGAGTAAGATGGATAGCGCGGAACTCGGCAGCAAACTGGAAGAGCTGGGTTTTTAATAGATGGAGGTGGTTCACGAGTCGGTCCTGCTGGAGGAGTGTATCAAGTGGCTCAACCCCCGGGACGACAAATGGTATATAGACTGTACGCTCGGGGAGGGGGGGCATACAGAAGCGCTTCTGGAGCGTTTCCCGGCAATTCGGGTGCTCGGTATTGATCAGGACCCGGAGATCGGAGAACGGGCGAGAGAGCGGTTAAGACGGTTTGGAGAGCGGGTTTTCCTGTATAACGGGAATTTTTGCGACATGGATCGGGCTGCGCAGGCAGCAGACAGGGAGATCAGCGGTATTCTGATGGATCTCGGGATCTCTTCATTCCATTATGAGACTTCAGAAAGGGGATTTTCCTTTCTGAAAGATGAACCTCTGGATATGAGGCTTTCTCCGGAGTGGCCTGAAAGTGCCGCAGATCTACTCAACCGGCTCGATGTGAAGAGGTTGGCGGCGATCATCAGCTGCTACGGAGAAGAGCCGGCTGCGATGCGGGTTGCCAGAGCGGTTGTCCGTTACAGGGAGCAGGCAGGCCCTCTTTCCAGGAGTCGGCAGTTCGCGGCATTGGTGGAAGAGGCTATCCCGCTGAGGATGCGGCCGGGGCGGATACACGCGGCGACCCGGACTTTTCAGGCGTTGCGGATAGCGGTCAACCATGAGCTGGAGGTGCTGGAGGAAGCCCTGGAGAAGGCGGTGGAGCTGCTTGTTTCTGGAGGGCGATTGGCGGTGATCTCCTTCCATTCTCTGGAAGACCGCATTGTGAAGCGTTTTTTTCGGGACAACCGGCCTCGATGTCGCTGCCCGGAGGGGTTCCCGCTTTGTACATGTGGCAGACCGGGTAGACTGCAACTGCTGCTAAGAAAGCCGGTGACCGCAACCGATCAGGAGATTGCAAGGAACCCCCGCTCGCGGAGCGCGAAGCTGCGGGTGGCGGAAAAACTGTAAGGAGGAGAATCATGCTGAAAGTGAGTCAGGATAACAGGCTTCTGCTCAAAGAGATGTTTCGGGCCGGGTTACTGGTGCTGATGATCGGCTCTGTGCTTTTTCTCTATCTGCTGCAGAAGGTGCGTTCACGCAATCAGGGGCTGGAGATCGCCCGGTTGAGCAGAGAGCGGACTGTTTTAATAAAGAAAATAAACAGCGTTGAGTTTGAGATAGAAAAAATGCGTCGGTCCGGGAGTCCTATCGGAACCGAGTAGGCACGGCAGCGAGCCGGTGGGGGCCGGTGGATTGTCAGCGGGATTTAAGGTAAAGGAATCAATCTGGATGAATCTTTCCACTCTTTTAGACGGAATTTCTGATCTGCCGGCAGGGAGCGCCGCCCTGGAGTTTCAGGGGCTGCACTCTGACTCCAGGAAGATCGCCTCAGGAGATCTCTTCGTTGCTTTGAAGGGATATAGAGTGGATGGTCACAGCTATGCCGCTGCTGCCGGGTCAGCTGGTGCGGTTGCCGTACTGGCTGAAGATGCCTCTCTGGTGGACCCGGGTATTGAAATTCCGGTCATCCCCTGCCCTGAACTCCGCTTGCAGCTGGGGGGGATCGCCTCCCGGTTTTTTGGCAACCCTTCCAGACAGATGAAGGTCGTGGGTATTACCGGCACCAATGGAAAGACATCGACAACCTATTTCTGTAAAGTCGCTCTTGAGAGCGCTGGTTTTCGGGTCGGTCTTATCGGAACCATTGAGAACATCATCGGTGAGCATCGCGAGGTCTCCGTCAATACGACCCCTGATGCACTGGAGCTGCAGCGGCTGTTCCGACGGATGCTGGATGCGGGTATAGAAGCTGTGGTGATGGAGGTCTCCTCCCACGCGCTTTCCCTGGGCAGGGTACTGGGTACCTCTTTTGATGTTGGTCTTTTCACAAACATCACGGAAGACCATCTGGATTTTCATGGAAGCATGGGGGAATACCTCAAATCCAAGCTCCTGTTTCTGGATTATATGAAAAAAAGCGGCAAGGAGAATGCTGCTGTTGTGATAAATAGAGATATAGAATTTAATACCGAGGTTATGGCGTCTGTGAGAAGCTCCGGGGTCCCCTGCCTCAGCTTTGGGATGGGTGATGGAGATTACGCCATCTTCGATGCTGTCGCAGAGCTCCAGGGGACTTCCTATACGCTCAGAAATCTGGGGGAGTCATATCCAGTGCGGCTTTCGGCTCGTGGTTTTTTTTCGATCCCTAACTCCGCAGGAGCTCTCGCTGTGGCCCATCTTTGTGGAGTGGAGCTCAGTAGAGCTATCGACAGTATCAAAGAAGTGAGTATTCCAGGCAGGTTTGAACTGGTCCCGGGAAGTGGAAATTTTCTCGTGGTTGTGGATTACGCACATACGGAGGATGCGCTCAGTAATCTTATTCTAAGTGCCCGGAAGCTCAATCCCTCCAGAATCCTCACCGTGTTTGGATGCGGTGGAGACCGGGACCGGAAGAAGCGTCCTCTGATGGCCAGAGCAGCGGAATTCGGTTCGGATATTGTTTTCATAACAAGCGATAACCCCAGAAGTGAAGAACCGGAGGCGATTATCAGCGATATTCTTAAAGGTATTGCGGTTCCGGATGATCACCGGGTTGTTGTTGATCGGGCTGAAGCGATTGAGGCTGCCATTCGTGAGGCTGAAGCAGGGGACATTGTCCTGATTGCGGGCAAAGGGCATGAGGACTATCAGATCTTCAGGCATGAAATGATACACTTCAGTGATCGGGAAACCGCTGTTGAAATTCTGGAGCGGCTATGAGAGCGATCGCTTTTACCACTCTGCTCTCCAGTGCGGCAGGAGCGTTTCTCAACCCTGTTGAGAAAATGGTCAGTTCCGTTTGCACCGATTCCCGGGTCCTTGAGCCCGGAGCTGTTTTCTTTGCTCTGAAAGGGGATCATTTTGACGGACATGCCTTTGCCGGGGCCGCGATTGAGGCCGGGGCGGCAGCTGTGGTGGCGGATGCGGGCTATCTTGCTGGAGCGGAGGCTGAGGGTTTGCGTCAGAAGGCGAAGGCGGTAGAATGCGGTCTCTTTGCCGCCGAGGACAGCAGACTGGCGCTGGGGAGTGCCGCTGCACTTTATCTGTCCGATTTTGATGTCCCGGTGGTTGCAGTGACAGGGAGCAGCGGTAAGACTACGACACGCCGGATTATTGAGACTCTCCTCAGCGCTGAGATGGCGGTTCATGCAGCGATCAAGAATTTCAATAACGATATTGGGGTCTCCCATACGATTTTCGGTCTGGATGAGAGGCACGATCTGCTGCTGCTTGAGATGGGGATGAACCGTGCTGGAGAGCTCCACTACCTGGCTGAGGTCGCCCGTCCCGAAGTTGCGGTGATTACCAACATAGGGACCGCCCATATCGAATACTTCGGCAATAGAGCAAAGATTGCTGAAGCAAAAAAAGAAATTTTTGATTTTTTTACGAATGAAAATACGGCAATCATCAACAGGGACGACGATTTTGCGGAGTATCTTACAGCCGGAGTTCCAGGCGAGAAGATATATTTCACCGCTGCTGATGCAGGGATAGAGGTGGTTGAAGATCTCGGGATCAACGGCTACCGCCTGCGTTGCGGTGAAGGTCAGGAAGTATTATTCTCTTTGGGAGGGGAGTATAATATTTCGAATTTAGCTGCTGGTGTTGTGACGGCGAGAAAGCTTGGCCTGACCGAAAGCGTTATTGCAGGACGGATCGAGCAGATCCGCGGGGTGGACGCCCGGACACAGATCATTGTGGAAGGGCGGTTCACTATTTTTAATGATTCCTACAACGCCAACCCGGATTCCATGCGCGCGGCGTTGAAGCTGCTCAGGAGCGCAGGCAAGGGTGGGCGTGTGGCTGTTATAGGCGATATGTTTGAACTTGGCAGTTCTGCGGAGAGGTTGCACCGTGAGCTGGGGGAGTGGATCGCTTCTGAAGCTCCTGCCGACACAGTTGTTCTGGTTGGAGAGCTGATGCGCTTCTGTAGAGAAGGTGCACTCAGGGCCGGTTTCAGCTCCGCGGCAATCCATTGGTATCCGTCCGTGATGCAGGCGGCGGATGAAGTGCTTCCGCTGCTGGGGGACGGTAGCACGATCCTTCTCAAGGGTTCCCGTGGTATGCGCATGGAGCGGCTGATGGAGAAGATATCAGTACCTGCTGTGGGATATTGAAGGGACCAAAAGGAGAAACGCCGTGTTTCTGGATTTTGTTGTACCGTTGACAAAGCACCTTGGTGTACTCAATGTGTTCCGTTATATAACATTTCGTACCGCCTGTGCGCTGGTGGTTGCTCTGCTGGTCGCGTTTTTGCTCGGTCCCAGAGTGATCCAATACCTGCACAGGATCAACGCCGGGCAGAGTATTCGAGAGGAGGGGCCGGGAACGCATCTGCAAAAATCCGGTACCCCCACAATGGGGGGGGTGCTCATACTCGTTACCCTCAGCCTCTCCCTCATTTTTTTTGGAAATCTCAAAAATCCCTATGTGGTGATTATGTTTATCGCCACACTCCAGTATGGGCTTATCGGTTTTATTGATGATTATCTCAAGGTTGTCCGCAAGGACACCAGGGGGCTGGCTGCGCGTTTTAAGCTACTTATGCAACTGGTGACCTCTGCCTCAGTCATTGCAGCTCTGGTGATCAATCCGATCGGCAATCCTGCGCTGACAAAGCTTTATGTTCCTTTTTTTGCTGATTTTGCGTTAGATCTCGGGTGGGCTTATTATCCGTTTGCTGTGGTTCTGTTGATGGGGTCCTCCAATGCGGTTAATCTGACCGACGGTCTGGATGGTCTGGCCACAGGGTTGAGCATTTTTGCCGGTATGGGTTTTGCGGCGGTGGTCTACCTCTCGGGACAGTCCAATCTCAGCGGTTATTTGAAAATTCCGTTTATCCCGGGTGCAGCGGAATTGGCGGTTTTCGGGGGTGCTCTTGTCGGAGCCGGGATCGGATTTCTCTGGTATAATGCTCATCCGGCTGAGCTTTTTATGGGGGATACCGGTTCTCTTGCCATAGGCGGCGCTCTAGGGATCTTTGCCTTGATGCTCAAGAAAGAGTTGATGCTGCTGATCATTGGCGGGGTGTTTGTCGCTGAAGCGTTTTCTGTAATTGTGCAGGTCCTTGTATACAAGTGGAAGAAGAAGCGGGTCTTCAGGATGGCTCCTATTCATCACCATTTTGAGCTTAAAGGCTGGCATGAAAATAAAGTGATCATTCGTTTCTGGATTATCGGGGCTCTGCTGGTTATCATCAGCCTTGCCACGCTGAAGGTGCGCTGAATGGAGACAGATGGACTGAAAGGCAAGAAGGTTCTGGTAGTCGGTCTGGGGGTGAAAACCGGTGCTTCTGCAGTGCGTTTTCTTGCCGGTTGCGGCTGCTCTATCTCCGTGATGGACGGGAAACCGGCAGAGGCCCTGCAGCCGGCTTTGAGGAATCTGGATGGTATTGCTTTCGAACTCTATGCGGGTGAGATGTCAGCAGCTCCGGCTCTGGAAGCGGATCTGCTGCTGCTTTCTCCTGGCGTTCCCAGAACTGTCGCTCCTGTTGTTGCGGCAGAGGAGGCGGGTATTGAGGTGATCGGGGATGTGGAACTCGCCTGGAGGACCATGCCTGAAACCTTCATCGGGATCACCGGAACAGATGGGAAGTCGACAACGACCTCTATGGTGGGGAGTATTCTCGGTGTTGCCGGGCGGGGGACTGTAGCGGGCAATATCGGGATTCCGGTCCTGAGCCTGGTGGACACGCTCCCTCCGGGGCGGGTGGTCTGTCTGGAACTCTCCAGTTTTCAGCTGGAATCCTGTCCCACGTTCCGTCCTCGTGTGGCGGCGATCCTCAACCTCAACCCGGACCATCTGGACCGCTATGATTCTCTCGGCTCCTATCTTGACGCCAAGCTGAATATCTTCCGAAACCAGCAGGATGACGATGTTGCTGTTTTACCCCTTGATGATCCTGCGTTCCAGACCATGCGCGCTGCTGTGCCTGCCGGGGTCAGGGTGATGCGGTTTTCTGCTATGGATGAAAGCGCGGATGCGCTGCTGCGGGATGGTTTTATCCTGTTGCAGGGTCGTCGTATCCTTGATGTCTCTGAGATGTATGTACGTGGAAACCACAATTACAGGAACGCCCTTGCAGCGGCAGCTGTCTGTGCCGGATTGGGGATCAGTGATGGGGAAATCCGGAAGGGGTTGACCGCTTACAGGAGCCTGCCCCACAGGTATGAATACGTAGATACAATCTCCGGAGTGCAGTTTATCAACGACAGCAAGGCGACAACGCTCTCTGCGGTTGCGTCGGCTATCCGGGATGCGCAGTTCGGCGCTGCAGTCCTGCTTGGCGGGAAGAATAAAGGGTTGGATTTTTCAGCGCTGGGGGTTGTGCTGCAGGAAAGCGGGGTAGTCCCTTTTTACTTCGGGGCTGATGGCAAAGCCGTGCGCGATATGACCTCTGTGTCCGGGGAGTTGTATGAGACGGTGGAACCGGCGGTTCAGGCTGCCTTTGCGCAGCAGCGTGAGAGGGGAGAGGGGCAGGTGATCCTCTGTCCAGGAGGGACCTCCTATGATGAATTCCGTAATTTTGAGGAACGGGGCGATTTTTTCAAGAATCTGGTCCGATCTCTGGACGACGGCAGCTGATTATGGTGCAGGGTCGTCCGGATTTTACGGTTTTCATTTTGACGCTTGTGCTGATTATTCTGGGGATTTTGATGGTTTTTAATTCCAGCACAGCAGCCGGACTCAGGTTGTATGAGAGTTCGGGGGCCTTTCTGATGAAGCAGGCACTCTCGGCGCTTATCGGTATTGTGATTATGTTGACTCTTATTTTTTATCCTTATTGGAAACTGACCCCTCTTGTCCCTGTGCTGGCGCTGGGATCAGTGCTGCTTCTTGTTCTTGTGCTGATCCCGGGTATAGGCAGGATGGTGAACAGCGCAAGGCGCTGGATCCCTTTTGGCCCATTCCGGTTTCAGCCGTCGGAATTCGGGAAATTCGCGATGATTCTTTATCTGGGGATGATTCTGGCAAAGAAGAGGCGGCAGGGGACCACGGCGACATTCCGGGGCTTTTTGCCCCCGCTGCTGATGCTGCTTTTTATCTTCGGGTTGATTTTTCTGGAGCCGGATTTTTCCACTGCAGCCATTCTCCTCTTTACCGGATTGCTGATGTTTTTTATAGCCGGAATCCCGCTGAGCCACCTTCTGGGTCTGGTGCTCTCCGGATTACCCTTTGTGCTGGTGATGGTTTTCAGCAGGGAGTATATGCGTAACCGGCTGTTTGCGCATCTGGACCCACTGGCTGACGCCAGCAGGCAGGGTTATCAGATTATCCAATCTCTGATAGCATTTCAGCGGGGAGGGGGGCTCGGTCAGGGCATCGGACGGGGAAGGCAGAAGATGGGTCCTCTCCCGGAGTCGTATACGGATTTTATTCTGTCAGCGCATGCCGAGGAGGTCGGTTTTGTCGGTGTCTCCATTGTAATGCTTCTGATTCTCTGGCTTGTCTATCGGATATTCCGGATCGCGCTTGCTGCAGAGGATGATTTCGGCCGTTTTGTTGCTTTTGGTGTCGGCGCTCTGATCGGCTGGCAGGCTTTGATCAATGCCGGGGTTGTCAGCGGGCTCCTGCCCGCAACCGGTCTGCCACTCCCCTTCCTGAGCTATGGTGGTTCCTCTCTGCTGATGCTCTGTTGTGCAATGGGGGTGGTCTTGAATATTTCCCGCAACCCGGGTTGAGGCGGAGGTTGGTTCTGCATGAATGTATTTATCACGGCAGGTGGAACAGGGGGTCATATTTTTCCCGGTCTTGCCCTGTATGAGGTGATGCGGGAAGCCGGAGAGGAACTGTTTTTTGTTGGAGGGGAGCGGGACAGGCGCTTTGACGCTGTGAGGCGGCTCGGGAACAGGCATATTGTTCTTCCCGGCGCTCCTCTGGACAGAAAGAAGCTGCACAAAAATTTCAGGACCCTCTGGCTGTTTTTCAAGGCGCTGCGCCGTTCGTTGTCTCTGATCCGCTCCTTGAAGCCGGATGTGTGCGTTGGGATGGGAGGATATAGTACCGCTCCGCTTCTGCTGGCCTGTCGATTGAAGAGTGTGCCCTATCTCCTCTGTGAGCAGAACGCGTATCCTGGGTTTGTAAACCGTTGCTTCGCCTCTGGTGCCGCTAAAATTCTGTTGACTTTTGCGGAGGCAGCGGATCATTTCAGAAAAAAAATCCGCCGGCGGACGGAGGTGAGCGGCAATTCGGTCCGTGCTGGATTTGGTTCTGTCGGGCATACAGAGGCGCTCACCCATTTTGGATTGAAGAGAGGGGATGTTGTTCTTGGAATTATGGGCGGCAGTCAGGGGGCTGCCCGGATCAATGCAGCCCTTTCCGGAATGCAGAAAAAGCTGGGCGCTGTTTCCGTGATCTGGAGTTGCGGGGTACAACAGTATCCGGAAATTCGTAAAAAAGTGCATGCCCGCAATTTTAAATTGTATCCTTTTGTGGAAAGAATGGACCTGTTTCTTGAGGCGGCTGATCTTGTAGTATCCAGGGCCGGAGCTACATCATTGAGTGAGCTCGTGGCTTCAGGAACCCCGGCGGTATTGGTCCCTTATCCTTTTGCCGCGGCGGACCATCAGACAGCCAATGCCCGCAGTTTTGAAAAGGCCGGAGCAGCGATTGTTGTGCCGGAGGGGGAGGCGTTTGAGAGTAGACTGGAAGAGACGCTTGTTCCATTGCTCAAAGATCGGAAAAAAATAAAGAAAATGGCTTCCGGGGTATCCGGACTCTTTCATAAAGATGCCATGGCCAGAATTATGGCTGCTGTGTATACTGCCGCCGGTCAGAAGGACGGGCAGAAAAGATAGCATGAGGAACAGGGAATTGCAGGATCAGAAAGTGGCTGTGCTCTGCGGCGGGCTTTCCGCGGAAAGGGAGATCTCAATGCGTAGCGGGGAGAATGTTTTTCGGGCACTGCAGCGCTCCGGTGTTGATTGCTGTAAAATTGATGTTAATCGCAATCTCGCGGCGGTTATTCAGGAGAGCGGGGCCACGGTTGCCTATATTGCGCTCCATGGGCGGTACGGGGAAGATGGGGTAGTTCAGGGGGTGCTGGAACTGCTCGGGATCCCCTACACCGGATCCGGTGTTCTGGCGTCAGCTCTGGGAATGAATAAGGTGGCAACCAAGCGGATGCTCCGCGCTGAAGGACTTGTCACTCCGGACTGGGTGTATAGAAGGGCGGGAGAGGAGCTGGATGCAGATGCTGTGGCCGGGGGAATCGGATTGCCTCTGGTCGTGAAATCCGTGGCTGAAGGTTCTTCGATAAATGTGAGCATTGTAAAAGATGTCGCTACTCTGAAGGCAGCTGCAGTTGCTGTTATGGATAAAACCGGTTCTGTGCTCATGGAGGCTTTTCATGAAGGTGTTGAAGTGACAACAGGAGTTCTGGGGAGCGGGGCTCTTGCCCGGGCTCTGCCTGTTCTGGAGCTTGTCTCCAGCAATGAATTCTATGATTATGAGGCAAAATACACAGAGGGGATGACTGATTTCATTCTTCCGGCGCGTCTGGAGGGGGGTGTGTACAGGAAAGTGCAGCAGCAGGCGATTCTTGTGCACCGGTTGGTTGGCTGCTGTGGGATTTCCAGGGTGGACGCTATTGTGGATTCGGATGGTGAGGTCTGGACTATGGAGATCAACACCTCTCCGGGGATGACGGATACAAGCGATCTGCCGGCACAGGCAGCGGAAAAAGGGATCTGTTTTGAGGATCTGGTGCTGGAAATTCTCCTGGATGGGCTTCATCGGGGGGCTGGATAAACAGTGGATTCATGTAATATCAGGAAGGAAGCAAAAAAAGTTTGCGCTTTTGCCGGTTTCAGGTTTATACTAGCTTCCGGGAACCGTTTTTTTCACAATACGGGAGGGGATTGTGGACGAGAATATCGTTGTAGGGCTTGATATAGGCACAACCAAAGTGTGCGCTGTTGTTGGTCAGAGGGAGGAAGCAGGCCGTCTGGAAGTGATCGGTCTGGGCACAGCCCCCTCTGCCGGGCTCCGTAAAGGAGTTGTCGTCAACATCGACGCTACTGTTGATGCTATTCGCAAAGCTGTTGAAGAGGCTGAGCTTATGGCCGGGCTGGAGATTTCCGATGTGTATGTCGGGATCGCCGGGGGGCACATCGAGGGGATCAATTCCCGGGGAGTGATCGCTGTTTCCGGGCGCAGCAGAGAGATCGGGCGGTCTGATGTTGACCGGGTTATTGATGCTGCGCGTGCGGTACGTATTCCCGGTGACAGGGAAGTGATTCATGTTCTTCCGCAGGAATTTATTGTAGATGATCAGGAGGGGATCAAAGATCCGATTGGGATGTGTGGTGTTCGTCTGGAGGCGGAAATCCATATCGTTACCGGTGCTGTCACCTCCTCTCAGAATATTGTCCGTTCCGTCCATAGAGCGGGTCTCGGGGTCAATGATATCGTGCTTCAGCCTCTGGCGTCTGCCAATGCTGTTCTCAATGAAGATGAGAAGGAGATGGGCTGTGTGCTCATAGATATCGGCGGCGGTACTACAGATGTAATTATGTATGTTGATGGTGCAATCTGGCATACCGGAGTCCTCGCTATCGGGGGGAACAATGTGACCAATGACCTCACTGTGGGACTTCGCACCCCCAACCAGTCGGCGGAAATTATCAAGCGGAAGCATGGCTGCGCCATGCGCAGTATGATTATCCCGACGGAGATGGTGGAAGTGCCTGGTGTCGGAGGCAGGGCACCCCGCAAGGTGGCGCGGACTTTTCTCGCAGAGGTTATCCAGCCCAGGATGGAGGAGATCCTTTCTCTGGTTGCCAGAGAGATCAAGATGACCGGCTATGATGAGCTGGTTTCCGCCGGTGTGGTGATCACAGGAGGTGCTGCCAGACTTGAGGCGATAGCAGAAGTCGCAGAAAATGTGTTCAATATGCCTGTCCGGGTCGGCATCCCATCCAGGGTGTCCGGGCTCAGTGATATGGTCAGCAGCCCTGAATTCGCCACGGCTGTTGGGCTCAACCTTTATGGCATGATGGACAGTGATCGTACTGCACGGGCCTCTGGTGAGGGTAATGTGCTCCGCCAGCTGAGCCGGAAAGTGAAGGGGTGGTTCGGGGAGTTTTTTTAACAGAAAAAGCGTTATAGTTATAAAAGAAATATACATTTGATTTTGAGAGATTTTCTTCGGGAGGGGAAAGTGGGTACATCCAGGACAAATAATATGGGTATAGAGCTTGTAACACAGCCTGCCGGCAATCCTACTGTGATTAAGGTGATTGGTGTTGGTGGGGGCGGATGTAATGCTGTGAACAGGATGATCAATTGCGGGATGGATAATATCCAGTTCATCTCTGCAAATACAGACGCACAGGTGCTCTTCAACTCCAATGCTCTGGAAAAAATCCAGCTGGGGCAACGGTTGACCAAGGGGCTTGGTGCTGGCGCTGATCCGGAGGTGGGAGAGCGGGCTGCGGAAGAGGTGCAGGAGCAGATCACCGAGGTGCTTCAGGGCGCGGATATGGTTTTCGTGACCGCCGGTATGGGCGGCGGCACAGGGACGGGTGCAGCGCCGGTTATTTCCAAGATCGCCAGGAGTCTGGGCGCGCTTACTGTTGGTATTGTTACCAAACCGTTTCATTTTGAAGGGCGCAAACGGATGTCGCAGGCTGAGAAAGGGGTTGAGCGGCTCATCGAGCATGTTGACACGTTGATCTCTATCCCCAACCAGAATCTGATGAAGGTTGCTGACCGCAAAACCTCCCTGGCTGACAGTTTTAAGATGGCTGATGATGTGCTCCGGCAGGCGGTCCAGGGGATTTCCGATCTGATCACCAGGATCGGTTGTATCAATGTGGATTTTGCGGATGTCCGTAAAATCATGAAACTCAAAGGGCAGGCTCTTATGGGAGTCGGGATGGCCTCTGGTGAGCACAAAGCCGTTGAGGCTGCAAAAATGGCTATAAACAACCCTCTGCTTGAGGATTCTTCCATCAAAGGGGCTGACGCTCTGCTCATCAATATCACCTCAGGCGAAGATCTCTCTCTGCAGGAGTTCTACGATGCGGTTGAGGCTGTCGGTGAGCAGGTTTCTCCTGATGCGGAGATTATCTGCGGCAATGTTTTTGATGACAGACTCAAAGATGAGGTGATGGTTACTGTCATCGCAACCGGCTTCAGCTGTGAGGAAAAAGCGTATGACACGGATAGGGATGTTGAACTGGTATCGTCCGAGGAATTCCGCAGATCAGGGCTGCATGAGGTCAATTCTTCAGCTGTTGAGGCGGAAAAAGTGGAAAAAGGGGCGGTTTTTTCTTCTTCCTGCAGCAGTGTTGAGGATTATGAGCTTCCGACATTTTTGCGCAGGGGGATGCGTCGCTGAAGTTTCGCGAGAGAGACGGCTGTCCCGGATTTCGGGATCGCTTTTTTTTCAGGATTGCAGGAGATCTTTCAGCCGCTTTTCGGGTCTGGAGAGGTGAGGCCGTCCTGTTGTATATTGAATAATTCAGTTGAAAAAAATGGGTATTGCATACATAAATAGAGTAGTGGTCTAATACAGGTTGGAGTAAGATGAATGCATTTTATGTCCTTGTCTGTTGTTCTGTACTTTTTCCTGGTTTTTTCCTGCGGGCATAGGGAACTCGTGCGCTCTGATACCGGTGGTACGAATACCATTGCTCTTGATAAGCCCTCTGTGCCCTTGAAAAAAGGGATGGTGTATGTCCCGGCGGGCTGGTTTCGGATGAGTACTGGTTTTGAAAATAAAGGGTACCGCAGGGTCTGGTTGAAGCCCTATTATATCGATAAGACGGAAGTGAGTAACGGGCAGTATGCCCGGTTTATCGATGCCGGCGGGTATAAGCGGCAGGGATTCTGGAGAGTGGATGGCTGGAAGTGGTTACAGAAATCAAAGGTGAGTGCGCCCCGATGGTGGAAGGAACAGCGCTACAGGATCGGCCGACGTTTTCCGGATTATCCGGTTGGCGGAGTATCCTGGTATGAGGCTGACGCCTACGCCAGATGGGCGGGGAAGCGGTTGCCCACTGAAGCGGAATGGGAAAGGGCTTCGAGGGGAGATGGTGCCAGGTTCTTTCCCTGGGGGAATGACCCGATCTATGACGACGGAAAGGTGTTTGCCAACTTCTCTTCCCATGATGATGGGTATATTTACGCCGGGCCGATAAGAAGTTATAAGCAGGGGAAGAGCCCTCTCGGGTGCTGGAATATGCTCGGCAATGTCTGGGAATGGGTGCAGGATTGGCATCTGCCGCAGAGTGGATATCAGAAGCTCCCTCTAAAAAATCCGGTCAACATCGCGCCGGGTGAGAGGAAGCTGCTCCGGGGGGGGTCCTGGTACAGACGGGTCAGCTTCTATATCCTGTACTACCGCTTTAAGGCGAAGCCGGGCAGCAGAAAGTATGATGATTTTGGCTTCCGTTGTGCTGCAGATGTGGAGTAGAGATTCTGCGTGTGCTGCACGCTGCCTATTTTTCTCTGTACGCAATGCGAAAAATGGTGTAGCATAATTAATACACCGGCCCTGCCGCTGGATTATTTCTTTCTGGAGAGCTCTCTATGGTCCGCTTCCTGGCGTATTTTGTGGTGGTGATTCTGCTGATGATATTCCTCTGGGGGAATATGGGCAATAAAGCGTCTCTCAATCTGGTCGGGAGTGTTGTGTTCAAAGATGTACCTGTTCTGATCATTATTCTTTCCTCTATGCTGGTCGGTATGCTCATCATGCTCCCTGTCATGTATCTGAATCGGCTCCGGGCTGTTCGAAAGTCGAGAAAGAAAGAGGCGGCGGTCTCTGCTAAGAAGGGGAAAGCCGCACCCGCCGGAGCTCCCCCGATATCTGCGGAAAACAGTGAGAAGAGGGTGAACTCCTGATACGTGCTGTTTGTATTATCCCTCTTTTGATTGTTTCACTCCCCGCTCTCCTGTGCTGCCGGAGTGTGGTCCGGGCGCGCCGTCTTATAGAGGAAGGGAAGTTGAAAAGGGGGCGCAAGATGCTTCTACTGTTAACCCGGGAAGCAGCGGATACCGGGATACAGGGGCACGCGCTCTACTACCTGATGGAGTCCGAGAGCTCTATCCCTGCCAGAATTCGTCAGGGAGAGCTTTTCAGGACACGCTTCTCCTCTCATCCTCTGTATGCAAAAGCCATTTTATTGCTCGCCAGGTCGTACACCGATGCCGGGGATCGGAATAGAGCTCTCCGTATCCTTGAGGATTCACTCTCCAGGGATACAGATGGGGCGCTTCGCTTTGAGCTCTCCAGAGTACAGATCAGCCTGGGGGCATTCCGTATCGCGCTGGGGCATCTGCGCCGGTTGGAGAAGAGAAGAGGCGGTTTTTCTGATCCGGGGGGAGTCGCCTATTGCAGCGGATACGCCAATTTCTGTCTGAAGCGTTACTCCGAGGCGCTCGGGTATTTCAACCAGGTTGTAGGGCGCTATCGGGGCAGCCGCTGGGAGGCTTCTTCGGTTTTTCACCTCGGTGAGATAGCTAATGCGAGAAAGCGGATTGTTGAGGCAGGAAGATGGTACAGGCGTGTGCTTGAACTGTACCCCAACTCTCTCAGTGCTCTCTCAGCCAGAAGCAGGCTTCTGCTTATCTCCAGATACAGTCCAGAGAGGAAAAAGGTGGAGGTTTTTGAGATACAGCTTGCCGCCTATACATACAGGAAGTATGCTTTACGCTATGTCAGAGTTCTGCAGCAGAAGGGGATAACATCGTTTATCCGTAGTGATGTCCGGGCCGGCAGGAAGTGGTATAGCGTTCGGGTCGGATATTTCAGGATACGACGTAAGGCTGAAGAGGTTTTGCGCAGCCTGAACCGGCGTTCTATTAAGGGGTTTATTCGAAGCAGGACGGTTGAGCTTTCGGAGGGGTGATTTGTCCGGTAAAACCGATACACCGATGATGAGGCAGTTTCATTCTATTAAGTCCAGCTATCCGGATATGCTTCTTTTTTTCAGAATGGGTGATTTTTTTGAGCTTTTTGAGCGGGATGCGGAGCGGGCGAGCCGGATCCTCAATCTCACTCTGACCAGCAGACACGGTATCCCGATGTGTGGTGTCCCGCACCACGCAGCTTCCAATTATCTGGAGCGTTTGATCCATGCAGGCGAAAAGGTGGCGATCTGTGATCAGATCGAAGACCCGGCTGAGGCGAAGGGTATTGTGAAGCGTGCCGTGACCAGGGTGATCACCCCGGGCACTCTCATGGATGATCATCTTCTGAGGACTGAAAAAAACAATAATCTGATGGCCTGTGTCTCCGGTAAGAACGGATCTGCTGTTGCTGTCTGTGATATCTCTACGGCAGAGTTTTTTTATATCAGCACCGGTGACTGGAAGGATGGTTTTATCCCTGCAGAGATTTGCAGATACAGCCCCAGGGAGCTGCTTCTGCCTGAGGGACTGGTGGATGGGCTGAAGGTTGAGCCCGGGGTCTTTCTCTCTCTGGTACCGGATTGGGTGGCTGATCAGGACCTGGCTGCGCAGGCTCTTAAAGAGCATTTCAATCTCATCTCGCTGGATGTCTTCGGCTTTGAGGAGGGAGACCCCGGGATTGGGGCTGCTGCTCTGGTCCTCCACTATCTCAAGGAGACGCAGAAGGGGGTACTGGACAATCTGACACGGATCACCCGCCATGAGCAGGAGCGGTATATGTCGCTCCCCAGGGCGACACAGCTTAATCTGGAGCTTGTTCGTAATTTCTCCGGGGGCGATGAGCACACTCTTTATTCCGTATTGAATAAAACCGCGACCCCGATGGGTGCCCGGCTGCTCCGGTATTCGATCCTCAATCCTTTAAAGGAACCGACTGAGATCAATTCGCGACTCGATCTGGTCACCTGCTTCTATTCGGACAGGAATTTTCTGGACGCGGTCCGGGCTTGTTTCACAGGAATCCGGGATCTGCAGCGGCTTATTTCCAGAATCAGCACCAGTCGTGCAAACGCCAGGGACCTGCTGGCCCTGGGCTCCTCCCTGGAGGGGGTGATGGCGCTTCGGCGACGACTCCTGGGTAAGCCCGAATTCCTGGACCTCCGGGAGGGTGTCGTTGAGTTCACGGAATTGATCGCTCTGATCAGGGATTCTATCTGCGATGAACCGCCGCTCTCTTTGCATGAGGGGGGGATGATCCGTGAGGGCTGGAATCCCGATCTTGATGAACTGAGGCTGATCTCAAAGGACAGCAGGAACTGCATTGCTGCACTCCAGGCTTCGGAACAGGAGAAGACCGGAATCAGCTCCCTTAAGGTCAAATACAATAAGGTGATCGGCTATTTCATAGAGGTGTCCCGCTCCAATCTGAGCAATGTCCCGGCCAATTACGAGCGCAAGCAGACGCTGGTGAACGGAGAGCGGTTTATTGTTCCGGAGCTCAAGGAGTATGAGGAGAAGGTGCTCACCGCCAGAGAACGGATAGTTGCCCTGGAGGAGCAGCTGTTTGAGGAGATCCGGGAGAAGGCTGCCGGATGGCTGGAGCCGGTGATGCAGGCTGCTGCTGCTGTGGGGACCACGGATATGCTCTCCTGTTTTGCCGTGCTGGCGCTGGAACGCGGCTACTGCTGCCCGGAAATCACGGATGATGATGTTCTGCTTATTCGGGAGGGGCGTCATCCAGTGGTGGAGCAGGCTTCTGATGAGCCGTTTATCCCCAATGATACGGAGCTGGACCGTAAGGAGAGACGGATTATGATCGTTACCGGGCCCAATATGGCCGGGAAATCAACCTACCTTCGACAGACCGCGTTGATTACGCTGATGGCACAGATCGGTTCCTATGTTCCGGCTGTTGAGGCACGGATCGGCGTTGTGGATAAAATTTTCACCAGGGTAGGGGCCAATGACAACATTGCCCGGGGACAGAGCACTTTTCTGGTGGAAATGCTGGAGACCGCAGGGATCCTCAACAGCGCTACCGGGCGTTCTCTGCTGATTATGGATGAGATTGGCCGCGGCACAAGCACCTATGATGGATTGGCGATCGCCTGGTCTGTGATCGAGTTTCTGCATGGCAATCCGGGGAGGGGCGGGAGAACCCTTTTTGCTACCCACTATCATGAATTGACTGTACTTGGCAAGGAGACGGGTATAGGTAACCTCAATGTGGAGGTTAAGGAGTGGAACGATCAGGTTATCTTCCTGAAAAAGGTTGTCAGGGGGAGTGCTGATCAAAGCTACGGTATTCATGTGGCGCGCCTGGCGGGGATGCCCGAAGAGGTCATCACCCGGGCCCGAGAGCTGCTCCGGGACCTGGAAGAGAAGAGTGAGGAGATGGGGCACGACCATATCCGGAAGAGCCACAACAGCCAGACTGAGCTGCAGCTGCCACTCTTCCGTCCCTATGAACAGGAGATTCTGGTCCGTATCCGGCAACTGGATCTGAATTATATCAATCCCATGGAGGCGCATCTTCTGCTGGCCGAATTTAAAGAAAAATTGCAGGACAGCCTTTTTCGTTGATCGGACCACTTTCTTGAAATTGAAATGAGAGGGGGCAAGTGCGGTTCATCCCGGGGATCGGTATGAACGAATAGACCGCAGGCATCCTTATCCAGCTTCAGATAGGGGGTGGCCGAAAACCCGCCATAGGCGGGGTTGAGGCCAGCGGCTAGAGCAAACAACAAAAGGGAACCCTGATGCTTCTTTCTGTGTCATACAGGGTGAGGGTGTCAGTTGAGCAGCTCCATCACTGTAGTCGGATTGACGCTGGACTGGATCCTGTCCTGGATGGTGAGCTGCTTCTTGATCTCATTGATGGTCTGGTCAATGCTGTCAGAGCCGGGCAGCTGCTGGGAGAGGACATTTTCAAAGGAGACCTGTATCTTGCTGATCTGAGCGAACTCCATTTGCAGTTTGCCGCTGATCGCGTCCCGTCTGAGGGTGAGGCTCTGTTTGATCTTTTGTGCGTCCTTGCTGGAATTCAGGCCGCCGGCAATGAGCTCCTGGACTGTTGTAGGGATGAGCGGCTCCTGCTGATACCGGGTGGCGTCAACTATGGTCTTGATTTCGTTCTTTGCTTTACGCAGCTGATCGTAACCAGCCGGATTCTGTTTGAGGAGCTGGTCGATGCTCTGTTCGATCCGCTCCAGGCCCATATTTTCCAGATGCAGTCTTGCCACAGTCTGCTGGTGTGTTTTCAGGTTGACGTTGATCTCGCCCAGGGTGTCCTGGATTCTGTTGCTGGCTTCCCTGGAGCCTTTTCTGGACTTTCCCGTTCCTTTAACCTCATCCTGAGATTTGCGTAGCCGGAGGGCGTCATTGATCAGAGATTCGGAAGTGATTTTCATCAGGTGTCAACCTCCTTTTTGATAATTCTGGACCGCTTTTTTAGATAGAGAAGCGATTATAGTAATAATAGTGAGGGCTTGCTGGTATGTCAATGCTTAATCGACAGGTTTTCAACACAATCAGCGGGTGGCTGGTTCCCGGAGCATGCGTGCTCTGCAGCGGTGTGGCTGTAGCCAGAGGGGCTCTGTGCGGCGGATGCAGAAGGCTGCTTTTCAATGCTCTGCCGCAGCGTTGTCTCTGTCCTGTTTGTGGAGGAGTGGAAGTCCCGGGTCTCTGCAGTTGCAGGCGTGATGGCCCACCTGTGCGGAGTCTTCTGCAGTATAGACCTGTGGGGAGCCGGCTGGTGCAGGCGCTGAAATTCGGGAAGAGGCCCGAAGTGGCTGAGCTCCTGGCTGCCCTGCTCGTTTCCGGTTTCGAGAGACCTGAGGCGGATTGTATCTGCTGGGTGCCGTTGCATCTGTCGCGGCGCAGGAAGAGGGGGTATGATCAGGCGGAATTGATTGCCCGGTTTCTCGGAAAACGGTACGGGTTGCCGGGCAGGGGAGTGCTCAAGAGAGTGCGGAAAACTGCTCCGCAGGCCAGGTCCGGTGTTGTGGAGCGGGGGTCGAATGTTGCGGCTGCTTTTGCAGCTGCTCCGGGCTGCGGCCGGGTGCTCCTCATTGATGATGTGGTCACAACAGGAGCCACTGTCCTGGCCTGTGTTGCGGCTTTAGAGGAGCAGGGGTGGGTGGTTGCGGATGTGCGCACTCCGTTCTATGGGTAAAAATTACACTGGTGGAGAGGAAAAAAGGTTACGCTGTGCAGAGAATATACGATGGTAAAGGAGGTTGTGCGATAATTTTTTCAGGGAGTGCTCATTGTTTTGATAATTGCTTGTTATACAGTAAGTTAAAAAGATCCTGTGATGAAGAAAAAAACATTTTTTTTAGAGTCTGGTATAAGCTTTGCAATATAGGAAGTATCAATGTGTTGCCCCTCTCCTTAATTTAAAGGTAAAACCAGGAGCGTTGCTCCTGGTTTTACCTTATTTTTTTATACATAAGATCCGCTTTATGGTATATTTCTGGATAGCTCTTTGTAAATCCGGATTCTGGAGGGGGAGCATTTGAGGATTGCACTTTTTTTTTTGGCGTTGTTTGTATTCGCTGTTACCGGCTGTTACAGAGGGGAGGGCAGGGAGGCCTTTGACAGGGGCAACCGACTGCTGAAGAGCGGGCGTCCCGGTGACCTGGAGCTGAGTGTACAGTATTTTAAGAAATCGATTGAACTGGAGATGCGGGCCAGGAATCAGCTGGTGACCGCCTACAAACGGCTGGCCAGAAAGAATATCCGGGATGCCGGCTGGGGGATGAAAGAGGGGGCTCTGGACAGACATGTAAAATCCAGAGCTGCTGCGCAGGCAGGGGTTTCTGCAATAAGCCTGCGGCTCTACAACACGGCTGTCCGTTATCTGAAAGAGGCGGTGAAGTTGACGCCAGACGATAAATTTGTCCATTTCCATCTCGCTGTCTGCTATGCCCGGCTCTCCCTGAGCGCCCCGACTCTCGGGGAGCGGGGGCTGGTAAGGCGGCAGGCTGTCGCCTCTTACAAAACGGCGCTGAGAATAGATCGTAAATACGACGCTGCGGCCTATGGGCTCGCTTTTGTGCGTATGTCCCGCGGGAAATATGCAGAGGCCGTCAAAGTGCTTCAGGGGATCATGGCCCGTAACCCCGGCTCCTCCAGGATCTATTTTGTGCTTGCTCGCTGTTATTATGAGATGAAGCAGTACGCTAAGGCTGAGACCATGTATCGGGTTTTGCTGGATCTGCTCCCATCCAGCTCTCCGAAGCTGGAAACGGTTCGGAGGAATATCGTGCGACTCAGGCAGATGCGTTGAACAGCGGGCAGCTTTCGTTTCTGGCGCTGAGCCTCTTCTTCGGGCCCGGTTCTCCGGTTCCTCCCCGTTTGCTTGATATTTATGGGAATGGGGAGGAGCTCTGGGGAGAAACCCCCTTCTCACTCTCATTCAAAACAGGTTTGCAGGAAAAGAGGACCGGCTTTTTGAACCAGAGGGGCCGCCTGTTTGAGAGGGCTCACGAGCATCTGGAGCTGGTAACCGGAATGGGGGGCAGGCTGCTGCTGCTCACGGATCCGGATTATCCCCAGCTTCTGAAACATATTCACGCCCCCCCCTCTCTTCTGTATGTTTCTGGAGATGCTCATGTACTCTCCGGAGATTGTCTCGCTGTTGTGGGGACCAGACACGCTTCCGCGGAGGCGATGGCCCTCACCAGGCGGCTCTCTCGCAAAGAGGCGGATGAGGGGAAGGTGGTGGTAAGCGGCCTTGCCCGGGGCATTGATGCCGCTGCTCACAGGGGCGCCCTTGATGCAAAGGGGGGGCGGACCGTAGCCGTGCTTGGATGCGGCATTGATGTAGCCTATCCTGCTGCTCACTGGCAACTCCGGGAGGAGATCCGGAAACAGGGTGCGGTTGTGAGCGAGTTTCCCCCCGGGTGGGAGCCGCGAAGGAGTTGCTTCCCCATGCGCAACAGGATCATTTCCGGACTTTCCGGCACGGTCGTCGTGGTGGAGGCGCCGGTCCGTTCCGGTTCCTTGATCACAGCCCGGATAGCTCTGGATCAAGGCAGAGAGGTTAAGGTCTGCGGCTGGGAGAAGCGGACGCTCCGAAATGAAGGGGTCTTCCGCCTTATGGAAGAGGGGGCGCCGCTGTATCAGTTCAGAAAAAGGGTGCGGCCCGGCGGAGAGGGGATACTGAGCGCAATTCCTGAACAGGCGGCACGGATTCTCCGTTTGCTGGATGAGCGGCCGGCAACTTTGTCGATGATCCTCAGCAGTATTCAGCGGCGGGCGGAACAGGTTATACCCTGTCTTGTGCGTCTGGAACTCTCCGGTCTGGTCTGTTTCCGTGACGGCAGCTGGTGGGCAACAGAGTATTGAGTATCTAAAAAAAGAGCGCTCCTGGATAGCGAGGAATGCTCAGGGCGATCGCACTTACAATCCTTTAAGCAGCAGCTCCAGGTAGCTGTTATCCTGGCGGGCCGACAATCTTTTCCCGTGGATCCCTGTGTTCGCCGTTTTTTCCTGTTTGCAAAGTCATGGGAGATATTGTCGAATTTTGTGGATTGAAGAAGCCATCCTTCGATAAAAGCCCCTTATGCCGCCTCTTTTAGTAATCCATTTTCAAAGATTCTCCCCTCCAGAACAGGAGGAATGGTTTTATAGCCTCTCAATTTTTTCCACCTCTTTTGTGGTTCCAACGCAAGCTTAAAAACCATTGTCAGAGTTGCTGTCCGTGAC
>Ga0056109_1000045_pt1 | contig 54634 bp, 59 predicted proteins | sample WorMetG1BERMUDA2_FD_80077 | JGI IMG/M metagenome (GOLD analysis project Ga0056109, IMG submission 80077) | Marine gutless worms symbiont microbial communities from Max Planck institute for Marine Microbiology, Germany - Inanidrilus... ...
CGCTGCCGAAGATCAATCCCGTACGCCCAGCCCATGAAAACCTCCCTGGCTAAAAACAACAGGGCAGGGAATCAGACATCGGTTAAAAACGATTCTACGTTCGTCAAATGTGCTCTAGAACCCCGCCTTCTTGGTGTCTGTTGCCTCGTCGATGGCGATCTCGCGAGCCCGGCGCACGCGCAGCAGGAACTCGATGGCGAGCAGGAAGCACGAGGCGGCGAAGATCGCCATCATGTACCAGTTGGGGATCATCAGGATCTTGTCCGGCACCGTGCCGTCCTCGAATTCGGACAGGGTGGCGCGGATGCCGTAGAAGCACAGCAGCAGGCACAGCGAGGCGCCGGCGAGGTCGAGGATGCGTTCCAGGTGCGCCGCCAGATGGCTCGGCAGGTTTGAGGTCACGACGTCGACGCGAACGTGCGCACCCTGCTGCAGGACCCAGGGCGCGCCGATAAAAACGCTGATGAAGAGCGCGTATTCGACGCTCTCGTGCAGCCACCAGATGCTGCCCCACTTCATGTTGATCATCAGCAGGTTGAGCGGCAGCAGGAAGGCGAACAGCCCGATCGAGATCGCCACCAGTGCCGCCAGGAAGAGAGTGAACTTGTTGAACCCGGCTTCGAACCGGTCGAGGGAATTCGACATGCTGTTTCGTGTTTTCTGGCTGCGCGCGGAGAGTCGAAACGGGGCGGCGGAGGGCCGCCGCCCCGCGGATCAGATCCGATGGACGTTTATTTGGAGAACAGCGACTTCAGCTTGGCGCCATGCTCGGGGCTGCGCTTCACCACTTCGGCCCAGCCTTCTTCCTTGGCCGTCATCAGCCATTTGTCGCGATCGCCACCCGAGAAGGTGATGGTTTCCATGCCTTCCTTGGCCATCCAGGCTTTCTGCTTCTTCAGCGCTGCCTGGAAACCGGCTTCCGAGGACTCCGACTTGGCTTCCCATTCCATGCCGATCTTGATCAGCAGGTCCTTGGACGCCTGGTTCAGCGAGTTCCACTTCTTCAGGTTGACCAGGTTGTGCAGCGGGGCGTCGTAGAAGCCCGGCTCGACGCGGTACTTGGTGACCTTGATCCAGGAGGGCACCCAGCCCAGCGCCGGCCATCCGTAACCCTGCACGGTGCCGTTTTCCATGTAGGTGTAGACCTGCGCCGTGGTCGACACCTGCACCGTTGCACCGAGTTTGGTGAACAGCGCCTTGTAGATCGGCGAGATGCGCAGGTGCAGACCGCTCAGGTCCGGCTTGTCGACCTTCTTGTTGAGCCACAGGTGGAACGGCCCGAACGAATGGTAGCGGTTGAGATAGTAGAGGTTCTTGCCGGCGAACAGCTTCTGCAGGTAGTCGATGGCGCCGTTCTTGCGCAGCTCGGTGTAGGGGTAGTCGGAGAAGCGCAAAGCCGCGCCCTCGACCAGCACGTTGCCGAAGTAGCCCTCGGTGCAGCCGACGAAGTCGTAGGCGCCTTTGGCCATCTTCTGCACCAGGGTGAACGGGCTGCCGATCGCCGGCGCGCCGCCGACCAACTTGATCTACACCACGCCCTTGCCGCGCTCGTTGACCTCCTTGATGAAGGCCTCCCAGGGTTTCGACACCGGGTGGCCGACCGGGAAGCAGCCGGCGGCGTTCAGCGTATCCTCCGCCGACGCCGTGGTCGCCGACAGGCCACCGGTCATCAGCGCGGCGGCGCCGAGCAGCAGTCCAAACTTCTTCAACATCTAATCCTCCCTTTCAGTTTTTCTCCAAAACAAATTGATAATTCTAATTTTTATTGGTCTTCATTGCCTGGTTGATGGGGCGGCTGCAGCAGCTTCATGTGGCGCATCAGCCCGGTGAAGCGGGACAGGGTCTCGCGCCGGTAGGCGGTCGTGTCCATGGCGTCGAAATCGTAGAATCCCTGGCCGTCGCGCATCCCCAGCTTGCCCTCGCGCATGTGCCGCTCGATCACCTCCGGTGCCGTGTAGCGATCCGATTCAAGCGCCTCCGTCAGGTACTTGGAGGCATAGTAGAGGATATCACCCCCACCCCAGTCAATGAACTCCAACAAACCCATCGAGGCATAGCGCGGACCGAACCCGTAGCGCACCGCCTTGTCGATGTCCTCGGCCGTGGCGACGCCTTCCTCGACCATGCGCGCGGCCTCGTTCATCGCCACCACCTGCAGCCGCGGCACGGATGAAGCCGGGTGCCGGCTTGCAGCGCACGGGCACCTTGCCGACGGCTTCGAGCAGGGCGCACAGGCGCGTCGTCACGGCCTCGTCGGTGGCGGCGCCGGGGCTGACCTCGACCAGCGGGATCAGGTAGGCCGGGTTGAGCCAGTGGGCGTTGAGGAAGCATTCGGGCGCGGCGACGAAGCCGGCCAGGGTCTCGACCAGCATGGTCGAGGTGGTCGAGGCGACGATGGCCTCGGCGCCGGCCTGCGCGCCGATCAGCTGCAGGGCCTCGTACTTGGCCTCCATGAAATCGGGCACGCCCTCGAAGATCACGTCGGATTTGGCAATCGCCTCTGCGGCCTGGTCCGGGCCCGCATAGGAGATGCGGGCCAGGATGCCGTCGATGGCGGCGGCATCGAACAGGCCTTCGGCGGCGAGGAAGTCGAGGTTCTCGCGAATCTCGGCCTCGGCCGCCGCGAACAGGCCCGGGCGGTCGGCGGCGCCACGCTTCTTGATGTCGATCAGCGCGACGTCATGGCCGGCGTAGGCGAACACCTGGGCGATGCCGCGGCCCATGCGGCCGGCGCCCACCGCGGCGATACGGGTCATGGCACCGTTCCCTCGTCCAGCATCCGGCGCAATCCGGCATGGTCGAGGCCGCCGAGACCAAGGCTCGCCCAGGCCCGGGGCCCGGCCATCAGATCCTCGCCGACGACACCCGAGGCGACGGCGACCAGGCCGCGCGAGATCGGCATGTCGACCCCGGCCCAGGCGCCCAGGCTGGCGTAGAACACCAGGCCGAGCGCCACGTCCTCGCGCATGTAGCGGTGCGTGGTCAGGTCGATGTCTTCGCGCCAGTCGCCGCTGTCGGTCGGCTTTTCGTGCGAGGAGTTGCCGTACATCCATTCCTCGCGGGTGTCGTCGTAGTGATCGGCGAGGGGGAAGTGCGGCGCGCCGTAGCCCAAGGCCTCGCGCAAGGCGATGCGCTCGGCGTCGAGCGCGTCGGTGACCCGGCGGATGGCGGGCTGGGTGCCCTCGTTGTGGATGTCCCAAGTCTCGAAGTGCTCCAGCGGCCCGGCATTCATCAGGATCAGCGGCGGGTGAATGATCGGCCCGGCGTTCATCAGCGCGCCGTCGAGCAGATCCTGTAGCGGCTCGACCGTGGGATAGGCGGCTCGGATCACCGCCAGCGCCCGCTCGCTGTCGCGCGCCGGCCACACCCCGGTGGGCAGGCGGGTGGCGCGCACGCTGATGGTCACCGCGGTTTCCGAATGCTTGCGCGTCAGGTAGGGCAGGGTGCCGGTTTCGGCGAAGGCGACGGCGGCGCCGTTGCCGGCGTTCTTCATGGCCCTGGCCAGCAGGAAGCCGCCGAACGTGCCAGGCGGCAGGACCACCTGGCCGTCCTCGAGCAGCGGCGCCACCTGCGGCGCCAGGCTGGCCTGCGTCGTCGCCGGCAGCGGCATCACGATCAACTCGGCGCCGGCGATCGCCGCGGCCAGGTCGGTGGTCGGCAGCGCCAGCTCGACCGGCCGCGTGCCGTCGAGATCGGTCAGGGTGATCGTACCGCTGTCCAACACCTCGGCGAAGGCGTCGCCGCCGCGCCGCCACAACCGCACCTCGTGGCCTTGCAACGCCAGGTCCGCTGCCGCCGCGTAGCAGCCGTGCCCGCCACCGATCACCGCGATCCTCATGCCGGCCTCCGCTGCTCGTCGACGTCGAGATCGGCGAGAAAGTCGGCGAGTACGTCGCCGGCCATGTTGACGTGGTCGCGCGCTGCCTGCGTCGCCGTCGCGGATGGCGGCGAGCAGGCGTCCATGCTCCTGCCAGGACTGCCGGGCCCGACCGCTGAGCCGAAAGTGTCGGCGACGGTAGGGCGCGAAACGGCGGCGCAGGTTGCGCAGCTGCTTGGCCAGCAGGGCGTTGCGGCAGGCGCGGTAGAGGATTTCGTGGAAATCCTGATCGAGGCGGTAGTAGTCCCGGGTGGCGCTGTCATCGAGCGCGACGCGCATCTCCCGGTGCAGGCTTTCGAGCTCGGCGTGATCGGTCTCGTCGGCGCGTCGGGCGGCGAGGCGGCCGCACAGGCCTTCCATCTCGGTCATCACCTCGAAGCCGTTGACCAGGTCCTGCGCCGTCAGGGCGGCGACAACCGGGCTGCGCGAGGGCCGCATCTCGATCAGGCCGACGGCGGCGAGCTGGTTCAGCGCCTCGCGGATCGGCGTGCGCGAGACCTCGAAGCGCCGCGCCAGCGACGGCTCGTCCAGCCGCGTGCCCGGCGGCAGCCGCTGGCTGACGATTTCCCGTTCGAGGATTTCCCTGACCCTGTCGGCGCGACGCACCTCGCCGCTCTCCCTGTCCGAAACCTGCCCCAAATTCCTTTTGTATGCCGTTACGATTTGAATCGTATACGATTTTGACGAGGATGTTATACGGTTGCCAGGAGCGTGTAAACGGCGTTCAGAGAGACTTTCGGGGGGCCATGCCTCCCGAAGACAGGCTCCGGGAGGCATGGATCGCGATCGGGCCGGTCCGACGGTCGGCCCGGCCAGGTTCAGAAGTGCTTGGTCACGCCCAGGCGCAAGAACCAGTCGGCGCCGAGCCGCGTGCCGTTGACGTTTTCGTAGATCGGCAGGCCGCCCTCGACACCCAGGCGCAGGCCGGTCAGCGGTCCGGACGGGACATAGAAGTGGACGCCCAACAGGCCGTCCAGCCGTTCGCCGCCGTAGTTGTCCGGATCGGCGCCGATCGCCGGGCCGACGATGTTCGGGTCCTGGCCATCGATCGCGCCCTGGGTCCGCGCGTTGAGCCGCGCGGTGGTCTGCAGCCAGGGCATCCAACGGTATCCAAGCCATCCGGTCAGCTGGTGAATGTTGCCGAGCTGATAGGATTCGTCGTTCTCCGATTCGAGGCGCAGGGTGCCGGTGTATTGCGCCCCCCAGGAGAACGCGTTGGATTTGCCGGTGTAGGTCAGCGCCGGCAGAAGGTCGATGGTGCCGGAGCCGAGCTGCGTGCCGTAGGCCAGGCGCCGCACCATCGTCGCGCCGCTGGGCATCAGCATGGCGCCGGTCTCGGTGATGCTGCCGGTGGGGAAGCTCAGGCCGAGCCGGGCGTTGACGGTACCGTAGTCGCCCTGCAGCAGCTTGACGATGGCGCCGCCCCTGATATCGCCGATTCCCGAGGTCTGCATCTTCATGGTGCCCAGTTGGGTCGTGCCCGCGCCGCCCGCGTAGGTCAGCATGGTCATGTCCTTCTCGATGTAGGGGACCATCGCCATCAGGGTGATGCGATCATGCACGCCGTACATGGCGCTGAACATGTGCATTCGCATGTCCATTTCCGTCGGCACGACACGAATCGTCGCCGGCTGGCCGGGCAGGCCGGCGAAATGGTTGGCCACGGTCGTCACGACGGTGTTGTCGGAGATATCGTCGCTGCCCTGTTTCAGGTCCTCCATGTGCATGTTCATGAAGCGGTAACCCAGCATGAACTTGCCCGGCTTCATCGCATGCACGCCCATGACCGAAATCGGCGGCATGGCGTGATGGTGACCGCCGTGCATCGCGTGGTGGCCATGGCGCATGGCGCCGAGCTTGCGCACCGAGTAGGTGACGGCGACATCCCCGGCCCGTTCGAACCGCAGGGTTCCGGGCACCGACGCGCCTTTCTCGAGTTGTTGACTCAAGCCCATGAACATGACGTGGAAGGAGCCCGGTTTCAGGACCACCGTCTCGCCCGGCTTGATCTCGAGCCCGCGCGGCAGGCGGCGCATCCGCATGACGTCGTTTGTCGTGCTGGTTTCGTGGATCTCGACGCGCGTGGCGGGGGCGAAGGAACCGCCCAGCAGCCGGTCTGCGGTCGTGCCGTTGTTGGTGATGGTCATGAAACCGCCGGCGACCTTGGCCGCCTTCGGCGTGGCGCGAGTCCAGGGATCGGTGATGGTCAGATCGCCGGCCTTGACGTCGGCGGCCGAGGATTGGGGTGGAGAAAGCGCCAGCAGCACTGCCAGCGAAAGCGCATAGATTGTGCGATGGATGAATAGCATCGATCAGTTCCTAACGTTTGCGACCGAACCGCCGCGATCGGCGACGCGCGAAACCCGCCGAGACGGAGTCGGCCAGGCCCGCGGCGCCGGATGGGCGGCGTCGCGTCGTATCAAGTTGGATCTCCAGCACGGAAAGGGCGCTGGAGCGTGTCGGGTTTTGTCAAGAAACCTGTCGGGGAGGCGCACGCGCTTGCAGATGCGTGCGCAGAGCGTCGGCCTCTGGCAGTTCGAATACCGGTGCCGGCAGGCGCAGGCTCGACGCAAACGGCGGTGCCGGGAACGTGTCGTCGACGCGCGGCGGCAGCGCGGCGTTGCCGAGCGTGCACATCGGGCATTGCCAGTCCTGCACGTCGCCGGTTTGATCATCATCCTGGTCGACGACATTGCCGTCGCCGTCGACGGTGATCTGCACGAAGCCGCGGCCGGTGCAGATGACGATGGTATGGAATTGACCGGTGGTGGAATCCGATGCCGCGGCCGAAGCCGTCGTCACACCAAGCGGTGCCAGCATCAGCGACTGGAGCAGCAAACCCCAGACGGCAACCAGTGTTACCAGAATGCGTTTTCGGCGATGGCTGGATCCGGGCGTCATGGCGCTTGCTTGCAGCAATCGTTTTGACGCCGCAATGTTTGTACGGCGAAAAGGCGTAAAAACTCCATCTGCGATTGCAAATCGATCGGAACAAAGGCGCGGGCCGGGTGCAATTCCCATGCCGCTACGATGTAGCTTGCCCTGGATTCATAGGCGCTGGATGTGCGGTTGCCAGCGATGGATAACGCGTTTCGTTTCGCATGCAGACGGTTGACGGCTCTGGCCGCGTCTTTTTTAGTTCGGTGAGTGCCGGGCCTTTGGGAGCATAGAGCCGTGAGAAAGATCCGCCGGATATTCGCCCAGTCGCTCGCGGCGATCGTGTTCGCCGGTGCGCCGGCCCAGGCCGACGACGACACCGTGCACCTGATCGGCGCGGCCTTGCCCGGCGGTGATTTTGACATGAAGGACGGCGAGCCGGTCGGCGCTTATGTCGATTTCTTCCGCGAGGCCGCGGCCGCGGCCGATGTCGAGGTGACCTTTCGGGACGTGCCCTGGGCCCGGGCCGTGCGCACGGCGGAGAAGTCGGACCATCTGTTGATCTTCCCGCTGACCCGCAACGCCGAGCGGGAAAAGCGGTTCACCTGGCTGGTGCCGGTGCAGAAGGAAGCGATGTGCCTGGGCAGCCTGACGCCGCCGCCGTCGAGCCTGGAGGCGGCAAGGGCGGGGCGTCGCGTCATGGTCTGGCGCGGCTCGTCGCCGCATGCCTACCTCGAATCCCTGGGATTCGGCAACCTGGTCGTGATCGGCAGTGGCGAGCGGATCGCGCAGGTGCTTGCCTCGGATTCCCACGCGCTGTGGTACTCGAGCTGCCACGATATCGATGGCTTTACGATCAAACACAAGGACCGCTTCAAAATTCTGAAAAGCCGGCCGGTCTACTTCGAGACCGTTTGGCTGGCCGGCGGCGAGGGATACCGCTCGTCGCCCGCGGCGGAAAGATTCACCAAGGCCGTCGATAGCTTGCGCGAGGCCGGGCGGCTGAAGCAGTTAATGGCATCCAGCGGCGGCTGATCCGCCACGACCATGATCACCGGGGCGCGTCGTTGAACAAATCTTCTGATCCCTTCATCCATCACCCGGAACTGCGCGGCAAGATCGTGCCGCCCGAGACGTCAGGGTATCGCACCATGGACCTCAGCGTGATGGACGCGAAATTGCGCGCGATCGGGGTGCCGGCGGATTGGCGGTTTTCCGAGGAAACGCGCGAACGATCGCGGCGGGCGACCCTGAACGGGCGTGACGGCGCCGACCTGTGGGTGTTCGCCTACGGCTCGCTGATCTGGGATCCGGCGTTTCATTTCAGCGAGGTGCGCGTCGCCCGGCTGCCGGGATTCGAGCGTCGGTTCTGCCTGAGGTCCGTGCTCGGCCGCGGCTCGCCCGAGGCGCCGGGCCTGATGGCCGGGCTGGATGACGGCGCCGGATGCACCGGCCTGGCGTTCCGTGTGCCCGTCGACCTGGTCAAGCAGGAGACCCGCATCATCTGGCACCGCGAGATGCTGCTGCATGCTTACGCGCCGACCTTCCTAGCCGCCGGCACGGACGCCGGCGACATCGAGGCCCTCGCGTTCGTCGTCGACCACTCGGCCCCGCACTACCTCGCCGACCTCAGCTTCGAGGAAACCGCGCAACATATGGCGACGGGGGTCGGCGTGTTCGGCTCCAGCCTGGAGTACCTGGAGAACCTGACAGATCATCTCGGCATGCTGGGCATCGAGGATCAACACCTGATCGAGCTGCGCGATCGGGCGCGGGAACTGGCGGCGGCGGACGGATGACGGATCAGACGAGCAGGCGCAGCCGCGGCCCGACCTCCTCGAAGCCTTCGCGCAGGTAGAAGTCCAGCGTCCTGCTCCAGGCCGGCTGTGCCGGCGCGCCGACTTCGAGCCGGGTCTATTCATGCTCCTTGGCTACGTCCTTCGCCTCTGCCAACAGCAGCGCGGCGACGCCGTCGGAGCGATGCGCCGGGGTTACGTAAAGCTCGGTGATTTCGCCGAACCGGCCGCCGGCGTAGATGGCGGCGCAGGGATTCAGCATCAGGACGCCGATGGGTTTACCGTCCAGGGTGGCGATCAGGCCCTCGACCTGACCCTGCTCGAGCAGGTGCGTGGCCGACGATTGCAGATCTGCCGGCGCCAGCGCCTTGCCGCCGGAAAGCTCGTCCAGCAGGGCGTGCACAAGGCGCGCCACGACCCCGGCGTCGGCCGCCGATGCGCGCGCGACGGTGATCCTTGAATCCGCCACCCGCCTCTCCCCGCTCAATCCCCGGCCTCGCGCACCAGCACCCGCTGCGCCTTGCCCTCATAGCGGGGCAGGCTGCCTTCCTCGTGACAGTCCACCGTGACGCGGATGCCGACGCGGGCGCGGATCTCACGGCCGATGGTCTTGGCCAACTGCTCCGCCGGCAGTTCGGCGTCGGCACGGCGTTCGCAGGCGACCACCAGCTCCTCCAGCTCGTGCGGATGCTGGTCGATGTAGATCTGCCAGGCGTGCTTGACGGTGCCGTCCTCGGCGGCGATCACGTCTTCGATCTGCGACGGATAGACGATCACTGAGCGCACCTTGAGCATGTCGTCGCTGCGCCCGATCAGGCGGCTGATCAGCGGCAGGCCGCGGCGGCCGCAGGGGCAGTCGAAAGGGTTTTCGGCCAATCTGGCGAGATCCCGTGTGCGCCAGCGCAGCACCGGCGAGGCCTGCTTGTCGAGCGTGGTGATGACGATCTCGCCGATCTCGCCAGGGCCGACCGGTTTCAGGTTCTCGGGGTCGAGCAACTCGGTCATCACCGTGTCGTCGTTGATCAGGTGCATCAGGTCATGGTCATGCGAGTAGGGACAGGATATGCCGAGGACCGGACCGCCGGCTTCGGTGGTGCCGTAGATGTTCTGGGCCATGAAGCCGTCCGGCAGGGCGGCCTCCATCTCGTCGCGAAAACCCAGCGACACCGACTGGCCGTCGAAGCCGCCGACGCGCAGCTTCCAGTCGGCCCTGGGGTCGATGCCCTGACGCTCGGCGGCGTCGATCAGGCTCATCATCCACAGCGGCGACATGATGCAGGCGGTGTAGTCCTGATCGCGCATCCAGCGCACCGCCATGTCGGCGCGGCCCGGCCCGATCGGAAAGTTGGTCGCGCCCAGCGCCTTCAGCCCCAGGTCCATCGCCGGACCGCCGATCCACAGGCCGTAGCCGTGGCCCTGGTAGACCCGGTCGCCGGGCTGGAAGCCGGCGGCACGCAGCATGCGCGCGATCTGCTGCGCCATCAGGTCGTCGAGGTCGCGCTGGGTGAAGCCGAACATCACCGGCAACCCGGTCGTGCCCGAGGTGGCGAAAAAGCGTGCCACCCGCTCCATCGGTTCGCCGAGCATGGGGAAGGGGTAGAGCGCGTGCAGGTCGGCCTTCTCCAGCAGCGGCACCGCGTCCAAGGATTGCGGATCGGCCAGGTCGGCCGGGCGCAGGCCGCCCTTGGCCAGGTGTTCGCGCCATTCCGAGTTGCCGGTCAGGCGTTCGCCCATCGCCTTCAGCTTGCGCTGCTGCAGGGCGACGATGTCCTCGCGCTCGAGAGTCTCGATTTCCGGATGCTGAAATTCGATGTCCTTGGTCGCCATCCGCCGCCGTCCCCCCCGGTTGCGGTCGTCAGTCCGGCATGTTGCGCCTGCCGCCGGCGAGAACATCGGCGATGCCCTCGACCACGGCGTCCTTGCGGCTGCCCGGAGTGAACACCCCGCGCACGCCCAGCGCCGCCAGCTCGTCACGCATCTCCGGCGTGATCACGCCGCCGACCACCAGGGGTATGTCCGCCAGACCGCTGCCCTGCAGCAGGTCCAACATGCGTCCGGACAGATAGACCGGTTCGCCTCCCAGAAAACTGAGCCCGATGATATCCGGTTTTTCCTCCCGCGTCAGGGCCAGGACTCGCTCGGGCGTATTGTACAGGCCGGCGTAGGTGACCTCGTGCCCGGCCTCGCTGAGCCAGTCGTTGACCACTGCGAGGCCCATGTCGTGGGCATCGGTGCCAAGTTTTGCCAACAGGATGCGTGCCATGATCCGTTCCTCCCCTATGCGGCGCCGGGCATCTGGTAGCCGAGGCCGGTGCGGAAGGCTTCGGAGATCTCGCCCAGGGTGGCGCCGGCGGCGACCGCGTCGATCACCGCCGGCATGACGTTGTCCGCGCCCGCGGCCACCGCCGAGACGGCGTCCAGGGCCCGCGTCGGCACGCCGCCGGCACGGGCGGCGCGGTAGTTCCGGATGTAGGCGATGCGTTGTTCGATCGCCGCGCGGCCGAGGCGGAAGAAACGCATGTCCGGCGGCTCGGCGTCGTCGCGGGTGAAGGCGTTGACCCCGACCACCGGCGTCTCGCCGCTCTCGACCCGGGCCATGTGGCGCAGGCGGGCGGCGCGGATCTGCTCTTCGACCCAACCGGCCTTGAACAGCTCGATGAAACCGCCGCGTGCGTCGATGTCGTCCATCATCGCGGTCATGCGCGCTTCCATGCGCTCGGTCAGGTCCTCGACGAAGGGCGCGCCGCCCAGGGGGTCGACGGTTTTGACCACGTTGGTCTCGTAGGCGATCACCTGCTGCGTGCGCAGCGACAGGCGGTGAGACTCCTCGCTGGGCAGGGCGAAGGCCTCGTCCCAGGACGTGGTGTGGATCGACTGCGCGCCGCCCAGCACCGCGGCCAGAGTCTGCACCGAGGCGCGCACGATGTTGTTCATCGGCTCCTGCGCCGTCAGCGGCAGGGCCGCGGTCTGGATCGCGGTGCGGAACCAGCAGGTCCGGTCGTCCTCGGCGCCGAACCTTTCGCGCAGCATCTTGGCCCAGATCCGGCGCATGGCGCGCAGCTTGGCGACCTCTTCGAATAGGTCGATGTGCGCGGCGGTGAAGAAGGCCATGCGCTTGGCGAAGCTGTCCGGCGACAGGCCGCGCGCGACCAGCGCGGCGATGTATTCGCCGGCCAGCGCCATGGTGAACGCGGCTTCCTGCACCGCGTCCAGCCCGGTTTCGCGCACGTTGTAGGCGTTCAGGTTGACGATGTTCCACTTCGGCATCTCACGGGCGCAGTACTCCATCACGTCGAGTCCGACCCGGGTGGTGAAGTCGATCGGGAAGAAGTGGGTGTTGGCCTGCAGGGTCGGCCCGACCAGCTGCGTGAAGGCGCAGTTCATGATGGTGCCGAGCAGGGCCTCCGGCGCGACGTTGCGTTCCTTGGCCAGCAGCAGATACATCGCCACCACCACCGCCGACACCGGCGGCTGCGCGATCAGGGTGGCGCTGACCCGGTCCTGCGGGATGCCCTCGAACAGCGCCGCCATGTCTTCCAGCGTCGCCACCGAGGTGCCCTGCAGCCCGACGTCGCCCTCGCCGAGCGGATGGTCCGGGTCAATGCCCAGTTTGGTGGCGACGTCGAAATCGATGTTCAGCCCGGTCTGGCCCTGCTCGAGCAGGAAGATCAGCCGCTCGTTCGAGGCCGCCGGGCTGCCGTAGCCGGACTGCTGGCGCCGGGTCCAGAAGCGGCGGCGGTACATCTCCGGGTGGATGCCGCGGGTGAACGGGTATTCGCCCGGCTTCTCGCCGTCACCGTAGACCGCCTCCAGTTCGAGCCCCGAGGTGGTCTTGAAGTCGGCCGGGCGTTCGCCCGCGAGGTAGCCGTCGAACAGCTTGTCGGTCATGGCGGGTCTCCGGTTTTGGCGGTCAGGCCGTCGATCAGATGGATGGTGATCTGCGCCCGCACGTCCTCGGGCGCCAGCGGACCGTCCGCGTGGTACCAGGCGTCCAGCCCGTTCAAAACCGACAGCACGGTGAAGGCGGCGACGGTCGGATTGAGCACGCGGAATCGGCCGGCGTCACGGCCATCGCGCAGGATGCCGCGGATCAGGTCGAGGTAGTGCCGCTCCAGCCCGCCGATCTCGACCCGGTGCGCCTCGCCCAACCGCCGCCGCTCGCGGTTGAGCACCACCAGGTGGTCGGGATGGGCGAGGAAGAAGGCGAAGTGCTCGGCGATCACCGCGCGCAGCCGGTGCTCCGGCGTCTCGGCTACGGCGGCGGCGCGGCTACAGGCGTCCAGCACCCGCGCGATCGAGTCGCGGCAGATGTGGAACAGCAGCGCATCCTTGTCGGCGAAGTGGTAGTAGAGGCCGGGCTTGCTGACGCCGCTCTCCTTGGCGATCTCGCGCATGCTGGCGCCGTCGAAGCCCTCGCGGGCGAACAGCCGGACGGCGCCGGCGACGACGTCCTCGATGCGGGTTTCCCGGGCCATGGCGCCTCCGGACGCGGGTGGGTAGGGAAGCGCAGTGTAAACTTAACTGGCCGGTCGGTAAAGTTTAAATTCAGTTTCCGGGAAGCGGTTTGACCGTGCGTAGGAAGGCGACCAGGGCACCCAGATCTCCGTCTGTAATGTTGGCGTACAGTCGAACGGCATCGGTGGCATCAGGGCGCGGCCGTCCGGATGTATGCCCCGGGTGATCGCCGCCTCGATCTGCGCGTCGGTGAAGGCACCGATGCCGTCCTCGGCGTGCTGGGTGATGTTCGGCGACACCGAGATGCCCCAGGGGCCGTGGAACCTGAAACCGCCGGCGAAGGCACGGTTGGCGAAGTCGAAGCGGCCTTTCTCCATCGGTGTGTGACATTCGATGCAGTGGCCGAGGGGACCGGCCAGATAGGTGCCGTATGCGACCTTATCGCCGCGGTCGGGTTCGGGCACGCTGCCGACCGGTGGGCCCCATGCCGGCGGCAGAGGGACGTGATAGACGTTTTTCGGCGTCGTGCTGCGCACTGCCGGCACGCTACGCAGGTAGGCGACGATGGCCTGGACGTCACGGTCCGACATGTGCCGGTACTGTTCGAACGGCATCGGTGGGCCGATGACCGAACCGTCCGGCCTTTTACCCTCGCGGATGGCGGTGACGATCTGCTCGTTGGTCCAGGCTCCGATGCCGGTTTCGCGGTCCGATGTGATGTTGGGGCCGTGGACGTCGAACACCCCGGGCTCGTGGATTAGCATGCCGCCGGACAGTTCCTTGTCGCCGATCGGGCCATTTGGTCCCATCGGCGTATGACAATTGCCGCAGGCAACGATGCCGCGCATCAGGTAGGTGCCGCGTTCGAGCAGGCTTTCGGCGACCACGTTCGAGGCTTGCAGACAGGCTGCCGCGAGCACCGCGGCAAAAACGATTCCCTTCAAATCCCGGCTCCTTGTTTGGACTGGTCGGCCGGGTTGCTCGTCCACGGAATAATCTACAATAATCCGCATTCGCATTCCAAGAAAGACTTGCAAGACATGCCTCTGTGGCCGGGGTATCCGGAGCCGGAGTCAGCGGGCGCCAATCGGTGATCGAATGTAGCGGTGATGGAAATGCAGGTACCCGGGCGACAGGGCGTTGGGGTCGATGCGCTCGCGGATGCGCGCGTGGGCCTGGGGCAGGGCATGAAACGGCACCGCCGGGAAGGAGAGATGCTCGATGTGGTAGGGCATGTTCCAGGCCAGGAAGCGGACGAAGGCATTGGTCCGCGTGGTCCGCGAGTTGCGCAGCATGTCGGCGCTGAGCGGCAGCATCTTGTGTTCGGCCAGCAGGTACAGGCGCAGGAACGGCTGGCCGCACAAGGCCGGCAGGATCCAGTACCACAGCAAAACATCGATCTGCAGCCAGACCGAGCCGGCGGCGGCGAGGATATACAGCGCCACGTGCCAGCGGGCCTCGCGCACCACCTCGCGGCCATAGCGGCCGTCGAGGTACGGCGCGACGACCTTGCCGGCGGCGTGGCGCAGCACCTTGCCGCCGTTGGTCAGCCAGTAGGGAATGCCGGTGACGTGCCATAGGTAGCCGGTGAGGTTGTCGAACTCCTTGCCCGGTAGCTCCGGATCACGCCCCTCGATCTGGGTGTAGCGATGATGCGCGGTGTGAAAGGCGCGGAAGTACCGCGCCGGCAGAACCAGCAGGAAACCGATGGCGCGGGCCAGCCAGTCGTTGATCCAGCGGCTGCGGAAGGCGGTGCGGTGGATGCATTCGTGCTCGGGGGTGAACAGGAACACCAGGACGATGCCGTGGGCGACCAGCGCCGGGACCAGCCAGGGCTGTCCGGCGGCGAAAAAGACCACCGTTCCGGTGAGGCCGAGCAGCGCCAGATGGCCGGCCAACTGGATCAGTCCGCGCGCGTCCGACGGCTGGCTGATCGCCTTCAGCGCGGCGCGGTCTTCCTTGCCCAGATTGACGTAGGTCTCGTCGGTCATGTCGGCCAATATGACAGCAACCGGGACAGTTTTGAAAGGGCGAGAAAAGGCTGGTGCCGCCCGGGGTGTCGTGGCAAGAGAGACGACCTGCGTTGGCCCATAGGTGATGACATGACCCTGCTCGTCCTCGGCGTTGTCCTCTTCGCTCTCGTTCATTGGCTGCCCGTCGTCGGCCGGCCGGTGCGCGAAAAGATGGTCGCGGCGATGGGCCTGGGACCCTACAAGGGTGTGTTCACGCTGCTGATCGTCGGTTCGATCGTGCTGATGGTGTTCGGCTGGCGCGCGGTGATCCCCGAAGCGGTCTACGATCCGCCGGTCTGGGGCGCGCACCTGGCGCTGCTGCTGATGTTCGTGGTCATGGTGCTGTTCGTCGCCTCCGGCGGCAAGTCGGTGGTTCGGCAATGGATCCGCCATCCGATGCTGACTGCGATGGTGTTGTGGGCGGTGACGCACCTGCTGGCCAACGGCGAGAACCGCTCGCTGGTGCTGTTTGGCGGCATCGGCCTTTGGGCGCTGCTGACCATCCCGCTGACCAACCGCCGCGACGGCCCGCGCGAGCGGCCGGAACGCGGCCCCCTGGCGGGCGAGATCAAGCTGCTGGTGATCAGCGCCGTGGTCTACGCCGTGGTCCTGTTCGCGCACCCCTTTTTCACCGGCGTGTCGCCGCTGTCATGGCTGGACTGAGCCGCCGAGCTACCGCTAACCCCGTGAAATCGCTATACTGTCCATAGCGATAACACGTCAGGAGAGGCAACCACGGGTAGAGGAGGGCACGATGGCCACGGTCAAACAGTTGCTGGAGGAAAAGGGGTACGACGTCGTCTCGGTCTCGCCCGATGACAACGTGCAGACAGCGATCCAGCTGATGGCCGACCGCAACATCGGGGCGCTGCTGGTGATGGAGAACGACAAACCGGTCGGTATCTTCACCGAGCGTCATTACGCCCGCAACGTCTTCCTCAAGGGCCGTGCCTCGCCGACCACCCTGGTCCGCGACGCCATGGAGACGCGGGTTGTCTGCACCCGGCTCGACCAGTCGGTCGAGGAGGGCATGGCGCTGATGAGCGACAAGCGGGTCCGCCACCTGCCGGTGCTGCACGAGAAGCGCGTCGTCGGTATGGTCTCGATCGGCGACCTGGTCAAGTCGGTGATCGCGGCGCAGAAATTCCAGATCGAGCAGTTGGAGCAGTACATCCACGGATGAGCGAGCGACCGTTCACCCGCCTCGATCCGAGCGGACCGCCCGGACCGATCACCAGCCGCTGCGTGGTGCATGACCGGATCGCCTATATCGGCGGACTGGTCGCCGCGGATTTGAGCGCGGACACCGCCGGGCAGACCCGCGAGGTGCTGGAGCGCGTCGACGCCTACCTGCGGCGGGTCGGCAGCGATCGCGATCACATCCTCACGGTTCAGGTGTGGCTCGCCGACATGCGCCGGTTCGCCGAAATGAACGAAGTCTGGAACGCCTGGGTCGGCGACGGTCCGCCACCGGCGCGGGCCTGCGTCGGCGGCGAGCTGTTCCGGCGCGACGCCGCGGTCGAGATCATGGTCACGGCGGCGGTGCCATGACCGTCGCGCGCCACGGCATCGTCGACGCACCGGGACGTCCGAGGATCAGCCTCGGCGCCGCGCACCGCGGCCTGGCCACCGTGTGCTGCACGGCGCGCGACCGCGACCAGGGAATCGCGGGCCAGGTGCGCCAGGTCCTGGCGACGCTCGACGGTCTGCTGGCCGAGGCCGGCAGCGACAAGTCGCACCTGCTGGCGGCGCAGGTCTGGCTGCGCGACATGGCCGACTACGAGGCCCTGAACGCCGTCTGGAACGACTGGGTCGATGCTGAAAATCCGCCTGTGCGATCATGTCTGCGCGCCGATCTGGCGACACCGCAGGTGCTGGTCGAGATCAAGCTGACCGCGGCACGCAAAACCCGGCGGCCTTGAAGGCCGCCGGGCGTGGCTCCGGGGGAGGGAGTCGGAGGGGAGACGACGCCCGGAGCCTGATGTTGTTGTTGCCCGGTTCAGCGCACGGGCTTGCGCATGCCGGTCTTCGGGTCGACCTGGATCTTGCGCACCAGCGAATCGTCGACGGTGACGATCTCGGCGATGATCCAGTTGCCCTGCTGCTCGACGACTCCGACCTTCAGGCGGTCGTTGCCGCGCCACTCGAGCCGGCGCTCGATCTGCGCCCTGACGTCCTCGACGGTCAGCGGGGTGGCCAGTTCCTTCATTTGGCCCGAACGGCCCATCATCTTGCCGTGGCCGAACTTCTTCTGGCCCCAGCCGCCGTGATGGCCCCACTGGCGGTGCATGCCGCGGCCGCCGTAGCCGGGACCCATCATGCCCTGCTGGCCGTAGCCCATGGGCGCCATTTCACTGCGTTGCGGGCAAGGACCGTAACCGCCGTAGCCATAACCGAAACCGCGGCCCTGGCTGAACGACGGGGTGGCGGCATAGAGAACCGTGCCGACGGCGGCGACGCCGAGGACGGCAAGGGCGATTTTGCTGCGTTTGTTCATGGGGGATCTCCTGTTGATTTCTTGCTTGTTCCTGTGGTCTGGGGGCGAGGGGTCGTCCCCCGTGTCGAGATCCATTAAGCGCCGCCAAGGTAACTGGGATTTGTCCCCGATGGGTCGATTTGTAACCGAATGTTGCTGGTCGGCGCGGGGTCACAATCTGTCACCAAAAAAAGCGCGCCGCCGTTTCGCCGGCGCGGTATGATCTTGGCCATGAATACGAGCCCCGACAGTAGCAGCCCGCACATCCTAATGGTCGACGACGACCGCGAGATCCGCGACTTGGTGGCGCAGTTCCTCGGACGTCACGGCCTGCGCGTCAGCAAGGCCGCGGACGGGCGCGAGATGCGCCGCGCGCTCGACGAGTGGGGCATCGACCTGGTCGTGCTCGACCTGATGCTGCCGGGCGAGGACGGCCTGACCCTGTGCCGCAACCTGCGCGCCTCGTCCGACCTGCCGGTGATCATGCTGACGGCGATGGGCGAGGAGACCGACCGCATCATCGGCCTCGAGATGGGTGCTGACGACTACCTCGCCAAGCCATTCAATCCGCGCGAACTGTTGGCCCGCATCAAGGCCGTCCTGCGGCGCACCGGCGAACGGCCGGCGGCTGGCGACGACGCCGGCGAGCGGGCGGAGTTCAACGGCTGGGCGCTCGACCTCGGCAGCCGCGAACTGCTGTCGCCCGACGGCGTGCTGGTGCCGCTCAGCGGCGGCGAATTCGAACTGCTGGCGGTGTTCGTCACCCATGCCAATCGGGTGCTCAGCCGCGACCAGCTGCTCGACCTGGCGCGCGGCCGCGACGCCCAGCCGTTCGACCGCAGCATCGACGTTCAGGTCAGCCGGTTGCGCAGAAAACTAGAGGACGACCCGCGCAACCCGGTGCTGATCAAGACCATCCGCAACGGCGGCTACATGTTCGCCGCCGAGGTCGCGCGCGACGGGAGCGGGTGATGTCGCGGCTGTGGCCCCAGACCCTGGTCGGTCGCACGCTGCTGGTGTTGCTGCTCGGCTTCGTCGTGTCGCACGCGCTCAGCATGGCGATCTATTGGGGCGATCGCTCGTCGGCGCTGGACACGGCGCGCGGCGAGCACGTCGCCGAGATCCTCGAAGAGGCACTGGAAACGCTCGACAAGCTGCCGCCCGAACAGCGGCCCGAGGCGGCGCGGTCTTTTTCGGGGTACGGCGTTCGCGTGGTCTGGATGCCGGACAGCATCCTGCCCGAGGGCGGCGACGGCTACTGGCGGTTGCGCCGCCTGCGCGGCGAACTGGCCGACCGGCTGGGCGATATCGACACCGAGCGGGTGAGGGTGGCGATCAAGTTTCCCAACGAATATCAGGAGCGCGACTTTCCCCGCCGCCGCCACTGGCGCGACCACGTCCACCGTCACGGCCCCGGTTTCAAGCACCGCAAGTTTCGCCGCCCGGCGCTGTTGGTTTCTGTGCGGCTGACGGACGGGTCTTGGTTGAACGCGCGCACCGCCATGCCCGGGCCGCAGCCATTCTGGGGCAGCGGCTTTTTCTTCTCGATGATCCTGGCGACGCTGGTGGTCATCGGCATCTCGGTCTGGGCAGTGCGCCGGGCGACCCGGCCGCTCGGCAACCTGGCGGCGCAGGCGGCGCGGCTGGGCGCCGACGTTGACGCGCCGCCGATGCCGGAAACCGGCCCGCGCGAAGTCCGTCGGGCGGCGCAGGCGCTCAACCAGATGCAGGAACGCCTCGGCACCTTCGTGCGCGACCGTACACAGATGCTGGCGGCGATCTCGCACGACCTGCGCACGCCGATCACCCGCATGCGCCTGCGTGCCGAGCTGATCGAGGACGAGGAGCATCGCACCAAGATGCTGGCCGATCTGGCGCAAATGGAGCAGATGATCGCCGCCACTCTCGCGTTTGCCCGCGACGACGCCGACGTCGAGCCGCGGCGCGACTTCGACCTCGCGGTGATGCTCGCCGACATCTGTCAGGACGTCGGCGAGAGCGGCGGCGAGGCCGAATACGTCGGACCGGATCGGATGAGTTTCGCCGGCCGCCCGACGGCGCTGCGCCGGGTATTCGAAAATCTGGTCGACAACGCCGTCAAGTACGGCGGCGGAGCGCGGGTTTCGGTTTCGGGAACGGCGGAGCGGGTGATCGTCGAGGTCGCCGATGACGGTCCGGGGCTGCCCGAGGAGGCGCTGGAGCGCGCCTTCGAACCGTTCTACCGACTCGATCCTTCGCGCAACCCCGAGACCGGCGGCACCGGACTGGGCCTGGCCGTGGTCCGTTCGGTGGTGCGCGGCCACGGCGGCGAGGTCACGCTCGCCAACCGGTCCGGCGGCGGACTGGTCGCGCGGATCGTACTGCCTGTATCGGCATAGTTTTTCGGTGCCGGCTCGGCTCCGCGTTCGCACCCGCACAAAAGATTTCATTAGCAAACGGTAATTTAGCGTTAGCTTGTCTGCTGGCGGATTGGGTAAAAAGGGTAAAAGCCCTTTGCGTTGGAGGGCGAAGGGTGGTTAAAGACCGGCACCTCGGCCCCGCATTCTAGGCGAAGGGGGGTGCGACAGATCCTTAGGGGAAACAACATGTCTACACTGGTACCGCCGCATGGTGGCGGAGAACTGAAACCTCTTCTGATTCCGGAGGTCGAGCGCGGTGAAGCGCTGGCGCGCGCCGAAGGCCTGAAAAAGGTCTCGATGACCAGCCGCGAGACCTCGGATGTCCTGATGCTGGCGATGGGCGCCTATACGCCGCTCGACGGCTTCATGGGCGAAGCCGATTGGCGCGGCGTCTGCGCCGACATGGCGCTGGCGAACGGCGTCTTTTGGCCGATCCCGATCACGCTGTCGACCGACCGCGCCACCGCCGACTCGATCAGCATTGAAGAAGAAGTCGCCCTGGTCGATGGCGACACCGGCGAGATCATGGCCATTCTCGAGGTCAGCGAAAAGTACGAGATCGTCAAATCCTTCGAGGCCGAGCACGTCTACCGCACCACCGATGCCGATCATCCCGGCGTGCAGAAGGTGATGGAGCAGGGCGAGGTCAATCTGGCCGGCCGCGTCTCGGTGCTGCAGGAGGGGGAATACCCGGTCAAGTACGCCGATCTGTATCTGCGCCCGGCGGAATCGCGGGCCCTGTTCGCCGAGAAAGGCTGGTCGCAGGTCGCCGCGTTCCAGACCCGCAACCCGATGCACCGCAGCCACGAGCATCTGGCCAAGATCGCGGTCGAGGTCACCGACGGCGTGTTCATCCACCAGGTGCTGGGCAAGCTGAAGCCCGGCGACATCCCGGCCGAGGTGCGCACCGAGGCGATCCAGGCGATGATCGACAACTACTTCGTCCCGGGCACGGTGATCCAGGCCGGCTATCCGATCGAGATGCGCTACGCCGGGCCGCGCGAGGCCTTGATTCACGCGCTGATCCGGCAGAACTACGGCTGCTCGCACCTGATCGTCGGCCGCGACCACGCCGGCGTCGGCGACTACTACGGTCCGTTCGACGCCCAGCACGTGTTCGACACGCTGGACGACGGCGCCCTGATCACCCAGCCGCTGAAGATCGACATCACCTTCTATTGCACCAAGTGCATGGGCATGGCCACGGCCAAGACCTGCCCGCACGGCAAGGAGTTCCAGATCAACATTTCCGGCACCGAGCAGCGGCGCATGCTGAGCGCCGGCGAGGACATCCCGCCGGAATTCTCCCGCCCGGAAGTGGTCAAGGTGCTGCAGGCCTACTACGCCAGCCTGAACCAGGCGGCGGAATAATCGACCCAGCGCCAGCCGGCCATACCTGACGATCAACGGGAGCCCGGCGACGGGCTCCCGTTTTTACTGCCGGCCGCGCAGGATCGGCCGGTTAATCCGGAAATTCGTAGTCGGCCTCGAGCTTGCCCCGATAGAAGGCGATGTGGCCGCGGATGCCCTCGGCATCGGCGATCGGATCGAGATAGGCCCAGGCGGCATTCTCGATTTCGCTGCCGTTCACGTTCACGGTCCAGTAGGACGCGTCGCCCTTGAACGGGCAGACCGTCGCATGGTCGGTGGCGGTCAGCAGATCCATGCGCACATCCGATTGCGGGAAGTAGTAGACCGTATTGTGGCCGGTCTCCTCGAGCCGCACCGCCGCGCTGCTGTCGGCGATCACCATGCCGGCGCAACTGAGGCGTACGCGCGTTTCGGCGGGGTGGGTTTCGACCGTGTGAACCTTGGCGTCCATCGCGGATCTCCTTCTGACGCCGCCAACTTGTGCTGGCGTCCCTCGATTGTCCGCATTATGTAGACGCCATGCAACAGACTCCCGCAAAAGTCGGCTTCGTCAGCCTGGGCTGCCCCAAGGCGTTGGTCGATTCGGAACGCATCCTGACCAAGCTGCGCGCCGAGGGCTACGAGGTGGCGCCGACTTATGATGCCGCCGACGTGGTCGTCGTCAACACCTGTGGCTTTCTCGACAGTGCCAAGGCCGAGTCCTTCGAGGCGATCGGCGAGGCGATGGCGCGGAACGGCCGGGTCATCGTCACCGGCTGCATGGGCATCGACGAGGGCGCGATCCGGAACGTGCACCCCGACGTGCTGTCGGTGACCGGGCCGCACCAGTACGAGGCGGTGGTCGAGGCCGTGCACGACGCGGTGCCGCTGGCGCACGACCCCTATGTCGACCTGGTGCCGGCGCAGGGCCTGCGCCTGACCCCGCGCCACTATGCCTATCTGAAGATCTCCGAGGGCTGCAATCACCGCTGCAGCTTCTGCATCATTCCGCAGCTGCGCGGCGACCTGGTCAGCCGCCCGGCCGGCGAGGTGATGCGGGAAGCGGAAGCCCTGGCCGAGGCCGGGGTGCGCGAACTGTTGGTGATCTCGCAGGACACCAGCGCCTACGGGGTCGACCTGAAGCACGCCGCCAGCCCCTGGCGCGATGGCGAGGTTCGGGCACACATGACCGACCTGTGCCGCGCGCTGGGCGAACTCGGGGTCTGGGTGCGGCTGCACTACGTCTATCCCTATCCGCACGTCGACGACGTCATCCCGCTGATGGCCGAGGGCAGGATCCTGCCGTACCTGGACATCCCGTTCCAGCACGCCAACCCGCGGGTGCTCAAGGCGATGCGCAGGCCGGCGCACCAGGAGAAGACGCTGGACCGGATCGCCGCCTGGCGTGCGGCCTGCCCCGACCTGACCCTGCGCTCGACCTTCATCGTCGGCTTTCCCGGCGAGACGGAAGCGGAGTTCGAGGAGTTGCTCGACTGGCTCGACGACGCCGAGCTAGACCGGGTCGGCTGCTTCCAGTACGAACCGGTCGACGGTGCCCCGGCCAACGACCTGGCCGACTGGGTCGACGACGACGAGAAGCAGGAGCGCTGGGAGCGGCTGATGGAATTGCAGCGGGCGATCAGCGAACGGCGGCTGGCCCGCTGGATCGGCCGCGAGCTGCCGGTGCTGGTCGACGAGACCGGCGAGGAGGGCGCCATCGGCCGCTCTCCGGCGGACGCGCCCGAAATTGACGGCGTCGTGCACCTGCGCGGCGGGCGCGACCTGGTCCCGGGCGAGATGGTCACCGCGCGGATCACTGATGCCGACGAGTTCGACCTGTGGGGCGAGCATGACTGAAGAACTGCCGATCGGACCGCCCGTCGCCCCGTTCACGCCGCGTCTGCCACAACGGGTAACCTTGCACGGCCGTTTCGCCAGCGTCGAACCGATCGATCCCGAACGCCACGGCCCCGAGCTTTACACGGTAATCAAGAACGCCGAGCCGGCGATGTGGACCTACATGGCGGTCGGCCCGTTCGCGTCGGAAAGGGATTTCCTCGACTGGCTGACTCCGCAGCGAGAGATCGCCGACCCGCTCGCCTTCGCCGTGACCGTCGACGGCCGCGCGCTGGGCATGGCCTGCCTGCTGCGCATCGAGCCGCAATGGGCCACCTGCGAGGTCGGCGCAATCTGGTACGCGCCGGCGCTGAAGCAAACCCCGGCCTCGACCGAGGCGATGTATCTGCTGGCCCAATACGTGTTCGAGGATCTCGGATACCGCCGCTACGAATGGAAATGCGACGCGCTGAACGCGGCGTCACGGCGCACCGCCGAACGCCTGGGCTTCTCCTACGAGGGCCTGCTCCGCCAGCACATGGTCTACAAGGGCCGCAATCGCGATACCGCCTGGTACGCGATGACCGATGCCGACTGGCCTGCGATCAAGACGGCGTTCGAGACCTGGCTGCGGCCGGACAACTTCGAGGAAGACGGACGGCAGTGGACGCCGCATCAGCGTTTGCGGACAGGGCCGGGCTGACATGGAGCGGATGCCGAATTTCCTCGTCATTGGCGCGGCCAAGACCGGGACCACGTCGCTGCACAATTACCTCGGCCAGCACCCCGAAATCTTCATGAGCGAGAACAAGGAACCCGCGTTTTTCGCGCACGAAGGCCGTCCGGAGACCAGATGCATGCGCAAGCACGCGGCGGCTTATGTGACCGATCTGGACGCTTATCAGGGTCTGTTCGACGATGTGCGGGATGAGACGGCGGTCGGTGAATCCTCGCCGCAGTACCTGGAGTTCGCCGGTAGCGAGGTGGTCGAGCGGATCGAGCGCTACGTTCCCGAAGCACGTCTGATCGCCACGATCCGCCAACCGGTGGAGCGTGCATTCTCGAGCTACGTGATGAACTACGTGGATGACGGCATCACGATGGAGGCCTTCGCGGCCCGGATTCGTCAGGACTGGGCCCGCGGTGACGATTTCGGGCAGCTGTACGATGGCAGCTACAATTTCGTGCGCAGCTACGCCAGGCGCCTCTCGGTCTTTCTCGACCGCTTCGACCGGGCGCGGATCAAGCTCTGCCTGTTCGACGATATCGTCGCTGATACGCCGGTATTCGTGCGCGACATCTTCGCCTTTCTCGAGGTCGATGAAAACGCGACGATCGATTTTTCCACGCGCCACAACGAGACCAAGGCGCTCAAAGACGCCGGAACCAGAATGCTGTTGCGTCGGCCCAATCCGATTCGATACGCCGCCCGCAAGCTGCTGCCGTCCGATCTGCGTATCGCTCTGCGCACACGGATCGAGGGCGCGCGCCAGAAGAAGCCGCCCCGCCTCGATCCCGAGTTGCGGCGCGAGCTCAGCCAGCCACTTGCCTCCGAGATCCGGCGCCTCGAGGAACTGCTGGACCGAGACCTTTCCCACTGGCTGACATAGGCCAAGGCAGAGGCTTCCACCCGCTTCGTAGGGCATTTAAGATCGAAATGCGCGAAACGATCGCGGCTGGGGCCGGACCAGCTCGTCACCCGAGGGACATCCATGGGCGGATTACCGAATTTTCTCGTCATTGGAGCGGCCAAGACCGGGACCACGTCGCTGCACAATTACCTCGGCCAGCACCCCGAAATCTTCATGAGCGAGATCAAGGAGCCCGGGTTCTTTGTTTACGAGGGCCAATCGGACGTGGCCCAGAACATACACCGGCGGTATCCTTTCGTCACCGACCTGGAAAGCTATCGCGCCTTGTTCCGGCGGGTGCGGGACGAAAAGGCGATCGGCGAATCCTCGCCCCAGTACCTGGATCTGGTGAACCCCGAGCTGATCGCTCGCCTGCACCGTTATCTGCCCGACGGCCGGTTCATCGCCATCTTTCGCCAACCCGTCGATCGGGCCTATTCCTACTATCTGATGACGTTCTCGTCGGAGGAACCCTGGTCACGGGGGCGCGAGCCGTCGATCGACGAATTTGTCCGCCAGCTCCGCGCGGATTGCCATCGTTCCGACGTTCTCGGCCAAGGCGTCTCGCGCGGCCCGCATCTCGCGGGCAGCTATGCCGATCGAATTTCCTTGTACCTGGACAGCTTCGATCGGAGCCGGTTCAAATTGTGCCTGCACGACGATTTCGGTGCCGACTCGCGGGCTTTCCTACGCGACATTTTCGAATTCCTCGAAGTCGACGCAAACGCCGAGATCGACGTTTCGACCCGGCACAATCCGAATGTCGTGATGACCAAGGGGGCGACGCGGATTTTGCTCTCGCGGCCCAATCCCATCCGGTTCGCGGCGCGAAAGCTGTTGCCCGCGGGCCTGCGGGTCAGGATCCTGTCGTCGATCGCGGACTTTAAGCGCGAGGTGCCGCGGCGCCTGGACCCGGACCTGCGGCGCGAACTGAGCCAGGAATTCCGCCCCGAGATCCATCGACTGGAGGACATCCTGCAGCGCGACCTGTCGCACTGGCTGGAGTGATCAAGCGCGGAAGCTTGCCGCCAGGGTTTCGACCGTTTCCGGATTGACCAGCGAGCTCAGATCGCCGGGGTCGTCGCCGCCGTAGACCGCGCGCACGACCCGGCGCATGATCTTCAAGTTGCGGGTCTTCGGCAGGTCTTCGACGAAGACGATGCGCTTGGGCCGGTAGGGCACGCCCAGGCCGTCGACCACCGCCGCGCTCAACTGCTCGGCCAGGCCTTCGCCGGGCTCGCCGCGCGCGACGCAGATGCAGACCAGGGCTTGGCCCTTGACCGGATCGGGGATGCCGATCACGGCTGCCTCGATCAGCGTCCCGGTTCCCATCAGCAGCGACTCGATCTCGGCCGGGCCGGTGCGCTTGCCGGCGATCTTTAGCGTGTCGTCGGAGCGGCCGTGGATGTACCACATGCCGTCCTCGTCGCGCGACGCGAAGTCGCCGTGCACCCACATGTCTGGGATCACGTTCCAATAGGTTTCCAGGTAGCGTTCGTTGTCGCGCCACAGGCCCTGGGTCAGGCCGAGCGGCGCCTGGCGCATGACCAACTCGCCGACCTGTCCGGGCGGCAGGCTGTTGCCGTCGGCGTCGACGATGTCGGCGCCGGTTCCGGGGATCGGACCGGTGAACGAGCAGGGCTTCATCGGATGCAGCACGGTGCTCGACAGGATACCGATCATCTCGGTGCCGCCGGAGAAGTTGATCAGCGGCACCCGGCGCTTGCCGACGTGTTCGAACAGCCACATCCACGCATCCGGCGTCCACGGCTCGCCTGTCGAGGTGAAGATGCGCAGGCAGCTCAGGTCATGGCCTTCGAGCTGCGCCTCGCCGTTCGGCATCAGGGTGCGGATGATGGTCGGCGCGACGCCGAGGAAACTGACCCGGTGGTCCGAGACGATGCGCCACATGCGGTCCGGTTCGGGATAGTTGGGCGCGCCCTCGACCAGCACCACGGTGCCGCCCATCACCAGCGTGCCGTAGACCAGCAGCGGTCCCACGGCCCAGCCCATGTCGGACATCCACAGGATCCGGTCCTCGGGCTTGAAGTCCATGCACAGGCCTTGATCCAGGCAGCCCTTGATCGGGAAGCCGATATGCGTGTGTACGACGCCCTTGGGCGCGCCGGTGGTACCCGAGGTGAACATCAACAGGAACGGCGAGTCCGCCGGCACTTCCTCGGTCGGGACTTCGCCAATGTCTTCCGGTGCCAGGTCGTGCCACCAAACATCACGACCCTCGGTCCACTCGATTTCGGCATCTTCCCGGTGAACCACAATGACCGTTTCCAGGCTGGCGACGTCGGCTGCCGCTTCGCCGATCACGGGTTTCGCCGCCACCACCTTGCCGCGCCGAAGCGAGCCGTCCACCGTCACCACCGCCTTGGCCTCGGCGACGTTCAGCCGCGTCGCCACCGCGTCGGCGCCGAAGCCGGAGAAGAGGGGCAGGGCGATACCGCCAATCTTGGCGATGGCGAGCAGGGTGATCGCGGCTTCGGGGATGTTGGGCAGATGCATGGCGATGACGTCGCCGCGGCCGAGGCCGAGCCGCCGCAGCCCGGCGGCGGCGCGGCTGGTCTCGCGGTCGAGGTCGGCGTAGCTCCACGATAGGCGGCGGCCGTCCTCGCCCTCCCAGCTCAGCGCCTCGCGGGCGCAATCGGGCGTGCCGCGGCGGCGGTCGAGCGCGTTGAGCACGACATTGGTGGTACCGCCCGGGCACCACTTGATCCACGGCTTGCCGGCGCTGTCGTCACGCACACGTTCATAGGGCTGGTAGAACCGGTAGTCGAAGAACTCGATCACCCGGCCCCAATACCATTCCGGATCGGCATCGGCGCGGCGGCGCAACTCGTCGTAGTCGGCGACATCGTTGTCGCGCAGGAAGGCGGTCAGGTTGGCCTCGTCGACCATGCGCGCGTCGGGGCGCCAGACGAACTCGTCGGACGGCATTTCGCTCTCCCTGTCTTGTTTTTGTTGCCGGGCACCGGCGCACCGGTGCCCGGATCGCATGTTAAACGAACTTGCGGAAGTCCGGCTTGCGTTTTTCCATGAAGGCGTTGACGCCTTCCTTCGACTCCTCGGTGCCGTAATAGAGGCTCAGCGCCTGCAGGCCCATGCTGGCGATGCCGCGGATGTGGTCGGTGTCGGCGTTGAACGAACGCTTGGCGATGGCGATCGCAGTCGGGCTCTTCTCCATGATCTCGGCGCACCAGCGCGACACCTCGGCGTCGAGTTCGGCGTCCGCCACCACCGCGTTGACCAGGCCCATGGCAAGGGCCTCGTCGGCCTTGTAGCGGCGGCACATGTACCACATCTCGCGCGCCTTCTTCTCGCCGACCACGTGCGACAGGTAGGCGGTGCCGAAGCCCGGATCGACTGAGCCCATCTTCGGTCCGACCTGACCGAATTGCGCGCTCTCCGACGCGATGGTGAAGTCGCAGATGGTGCACAGCACGTTGCCACCGCCGATGGCGAAGCCCTGCACCCGCGCGATCACCGGTTTGGGCACGTCGCGGATCACCGAGTGCAATTCCTCCATCGGGAGGCCGATGGTGCCGCGGCCGTCATACTGGCCGTCGTGCGCCGACTGGTCGCCGCCGGTGCAGAAGGCCTTGTCGCCGGCGCCGGCGAGCACGATGGCGCCGATCGACTTGTCCCAGCCGGCCTTGGCGATGGCGTCGATCAACTCGTCCACCGTCTGGCCGCGGAAGGCGTTGTACTTCTCGGGCCGGTTGATGGTGATCCAGGCGGCGCCGTCGCGCACCTCGTAGATGAGGTCCTGATAGTCCATCGGGGCCTCCTCAGCCATGCATGGTCAGGCCACCGGAGACACTGATGGTCTGGCCGGTGATGAAGCCGGCGTCCTCGCTGGCGAGGAAGCAGATCGCGCCCGGCAGGTCCTCGGACTCGCCGATACGACCCAGCGGGATGGCACGGCGGAAGGCTTCGCGCAGCTTGTCCGGGTTGCCGGCGCCCTCCAGGAACTCGCCGAACATGGCGGTGTCGGTCAGGCCCGGGCAGACGGTGTTGAAGGTGATGCCCTGGCGCGAGTGCTCGCGCGCCAGCGTCTTGGTCAGCGCGATCAGGCCGCCCTTGCAGGCCGAATACACCGACTCGCCCGACGAGCCGACGCGGCCGGCGTCCGAGGCCACGGTGACGACGCGACCGCCGCGCTCGGCCATGCCGGGCAGCACCGTGTGCATCATGTGCAGCACACTCTTCAGGTTGATGGCGATGATCTTGTCCCAGTAGTCGGGCGTGCTCTTGACGAAGGGGGTGAAGCGGTCCCAGCCGGCATTGTTGACCAGCACGTCGATCGGGCCGAGCTTGGCCTCGGTGTCGGCGACCGCGGCCTTCACCGCCTCGTAGTCGGTTAGGTCGACGGTGAACGCCTCGGCGGTTCCGCCGGCATCGCGGATCGCCGCCGCGGTGGCTTCGGCGGTGTCGCCGTTGATGTCATAGACGGCGACCTTGGAGCCTTCCTCGCCGAACCGCCGGCAGGTGGCGTTGCCGATGCCGCCGCCGCTGCCGGTGACGATCACGACCTTGTCTTTCAATCCACGCATTTGTCCCTCCATTCCCTTTGATCGGAGGCCGCCGCGCCCATCGCGCCCTGGCGGCCGGTTGTCTGAATTCGCAGCGCGCCAAAGCCCCGGCCGATGACCGGTCGCGCGCGTCGGTATCTTTCCTTATCGAGCAAAATATGTCAATATGTTGCTAAATATTTGTTGGCCTTGCGAACAATTTGATCGGGCCGCCGGCGAGGGAGCTGAAAGCGAATATGGCAAAGCAGCCGAGCAACAAGGACATGGCGATGTCCGAGATGTCCAACCGGATCTTCTTCCGCCTGTATCAATGCGCCAACATGATGCACAAGACGGGCACGCGGGCGCTCGAGGAGTACGGCATCACCACCCAGCAGTGGGCGGTTCTGGGCGCGCTGACCCGGCCGCAGGCGGCCGGCGGCATGCAGGTCGGCGACCTGGCCAAGTTCCTGCTGGTCAGCCGACAGAACCTGACCGGCGTGATCAACCGCATGGAGCGCGACGGCTACATCGAGCGGGTCAAGGACGCCTCCGACGGACGTTCGCGTCGGGTCCGCCTGACCGGGCGGGGGGAGCGGGTCTGGCAGTCGATCACGCCGCTGATCTACGCATACTACGATGAGGCGTTGAAGGAATTCTCCTTCAACGACCGGGTCGGGTTTTTCCATCACCTGAACAGCCTGCTCGGCAACATGGAGCGGCTGTAGGGCCGGCGTCCGGCGGGTCGCAACCGCGAATCGGGAAAACCAAGCCCGATTCGGGTCTTCCCGCTTGCCAATAAATAATGAATACGGTATTGAATTAATTGATGTTGTGCGCCGTTCCCGCCAGCTCTCCGGTGGAATCCGCAACGGCGCGCGGAGTGGTTCGGATGATCGACCTCGACGGGGTGACGTTTATCGGCAGCGATCTGCATCGCCCGGAGTGCGTTCTTAGCACACCGGACGGGCGCCTGCACGCGGCCGATTGGCGCGGCGGCGTGACCGTGATCGAGCCCGACGGCAGCCAGTGTGCGGTGCTGGCGGCCGGTGCTCCGCCGCCCAAACCCAACGGCATCGCGGTGATGCCCGACGGTGCCTGGCTGCTCGCCCACCTCGGCGACGACGATGGCGGCGTCTACCGTCTCGGCCCGGCAGGAGACCTGACGCCGTTTCTGCTCGAGCTCGACGGCGTGCCGCTGCCGCCGACCAACTACCCGCACGTCGACGCCCAGGGCCGCGTGTGGATCACCGTCAGCACCCGCCAGCAGCCCCGCGCCAATGGCTACACCGCGGATGTCGCCGACGGCTTCGTCGTCCTGGTCGACGGCGAGGGCGCACGCATCGTCGCCGACGGGCTCGGATATACCAACGAATGCCTGGTACATCCGCGGACGGGACAGCTCTATGTCAACGAGACCTTCTCCCGGCGCCTGAGCCGCTTCGACGTCGCCGGGGACGGCAGCCTGAGCAACAAGACCACGGTCGCCGAATTCGGCCCCGGCACCTTCCCCGACGGCCTCACGTTCGACGCCGAGGGCGGCATCTGGATCACCAGCATCGTCAGCAACCGTGTGATCCGCGTCGCGCCGGACGGCGAGCAGACCATCGTGCTCGAGGACTGCGACCCCGATCACCTGGCCTGGGCCAGGCCGCCTACCAGGCCGGCGAGATGGGCCGGCCGCACCTGGACACCATTGCCGGTCGGCGGCTGAAGAACATTTCCAGCCTCGCCTTCGGCGGACCGGACCTGAAGACCGTCTACCTGGGCTGCCTGCTCGGTGACCGGATCGCCAGCTTCCGCTCGCCGATCGCCGGCCTGGCGCCGGCCCACTGGAGCTACCCGACCCGGCAGCGGGAGGGCGCGGCATGAACCCGAACGATGCTCCCCTGAAAGTCGCCTGCGTCGGGGCCGGTTTTTTCAGCCAGTTCCAGTACGAGGCCTGGAGCCGGCTCGACGTCGAGGTCGTGGCGACCTGCGCGCTGGAGCGCGAGGCCGCCGAGACGGTCACCGCGCAGTACGACATTGCCGGCGTCTACACCGATTTCGACGAGATGCTGGACACCGAGAAACCCGACCTGATCGACATCATCACGCCGCCGCCGACGCATCTGGACTTCGTCCGCGCCGCCACCGCGCGCGGGGTGGCGATGATCTGCCAGAAGCCCTTCACCCGCAGCCAGGAAGAGGCCCACGAGGCGGTCAAGATCGCCGAGCTGGCCGGGGTGCCGCTGGTGATCCACGAGAACTTCCGCTTCCAGCCCTGGTACGGCCAGATCAAGTCGATGCTCGACGCCGGAAGGCTGGGCGAGCTGTATCAGGTTTCCTTCCGCCTGCGGCCCGGCGACGGGCAGGGGCCGGAGGCGTATCTGGACCGGCAGCCGTACTTTCAGAAAATGGAGCGGTTCCTGGTCCACGAGACCGCGATCCACCTGATCGACGTGTTCCGTTACCTGTTCGGCGAGATCGAGACCGTGACCGCCGACTTGGTGCGGCTCAATCCGGTGATCGCCGGCGAGGACGCCGGGCTGATCCTGTTCCGCTTCGCCGGCGGCGCCCGCGGCCTGTTCGACGGAAATCGCCTGGTTGATCATGCCGCCGAGAACCGGCGCCTGACCATGGGCGAGATGTTGATCGAGGGCTCGGACGGCACCCTGCGGCTCGACGGCGACGGTGGCGTGTTCCTGCGCGCACATGACGCCAACGCGGAAACCCGAGTCGACTATGAATGGGACAACCGGGATTTCGGCGGCGATTGCGTCTATCGGCTGCAGCGCCACGTCGTCGAGTATCTGCGCGACGGCGGTGAGGTGATGAACACGGCGCGGAAATACCTCGCCAACCTGCGCATCGAGGAAGCGGTCTATCAATCCAGTTCGCAAGGTCAGCGCATCGCGCTGTGAGGGGAGAGACGCATGAACGCACAAGCCAGCAAGGCCAAGGCCCCGTTCAGCGAGGTCGCCTACAACGAGTTGCGCCGGCGCATCCTGGAGAACGAGATGCCTGCGGGCTTCCAGGCCACCGAACAGGAAGTCGCCGAACTGCTGAACATGAGCCGTACGCCCACCCGCGAGGCGCTGGTGCGCCTCTCCAACGAAGGACTGGTGCAGATCCGGCCGCGCCACGGCATGCGGGTTTTGCCGGTCTCCGCCGACGACATGCGCGAGATCTACGACATCCTGACCAGTCTGGAATCGACCGCCGCCGGCCTGGTCGCCGAACGCGGCCTCAAGCCCGACGAGATGGACGAGCTTGAGCGTGCGGTCAACGACATGGACCAAGCGCTCGATGACGACGACCTGGCGGCCTGGGCCGAGGCCGATCAGCGGTTCCATCAGCTGCTGGTCGATTATTCGCGCAATGCCCGCCTGCGCGCCGTCGTCGACACCTACCTCAGCCAGGCTCATCGGGCCCGGGTGATCACGCTCAAGCTGCGGCCGAAGCCGAGCCAGTCGAACGCCGACCATGCCGCCGTGGTCACCGCGATCAAGGCTCGTGATGTCGAGGCCGCCCGCCGCACCCATCGGGCGCACCGCGAGAATGCCGGGCGCATGCTGGTCGGCATCCTCGAGGACATGGGCTTCACGCACCTGTAGGCCCCGATTTCCGGCATCTCGAAAGGTCAAGCAATGACGGCACATACGAGCGTCGGCTTTGTCGGCGTCGGCGCCATGGGCGGGCCGATGACCGCGCGACTGGCGTCGGCGGGGTATCCCGTGCGGATTTACGATCTCGACGACACGGTGATGACGCGGCTCATCGAATTGGAGGGGGTCGAGGCCGCGGCGGATGCCCCGGCGGTCGCGGGATCGGTCGACGTACTGTTCACTTGTCTGCCCAACGACGCGGTGGTCGATGCCGTGTACCTTGGCGAGGACGGGCTCGGCGCGCGTGGCCGGGCGGGCCTGGTCACGGTGGATTGCTCGACGGTCAGTCCGGGCATCACGCAAAAGGTCCACGCCGCCCTCGCCACCCGCGGCATCAGCCACCTCGACGCCTCGATGCTCGGCTCGGTGGCGCAGGCCGAAACCGGCCAGATCGGCTTTATCGTCGGCGGCGAGGCGGAGGCTTTCGCCCGGGTCGAACCGCTGCTGAACGTGATGGGCAAGATGGTCCGCCACATGGGGCCTTCGGGCACGGCCAACAAGATGAAGTTGATCCACCAAACCCTGGTCGCCGGCCACGCCGTTGCCGTGGCCGAGGCGCTGGCCCTGTGCTTGGCCACCGATACCGACGTCGAGGCTTTCTACGACATGGTCTGCAATGGCGGCGGTTTCGCCCACTCGCGCTACTTCGAGAACCGGGTGCCGCGGATCCGCGACGGCGAGTTCTCGCCCTTCTTCATGCTGCAGTTCATGCTCAAGGATGCCCACCTGGCGAGCGAGCTGATCGAGGACAGCGCCGCCAAACTGCCGATGCTCGACCGTGTCGTCGCGACTTTGTCCGAGGCCCAGGAGGCGGGCTGGGGCGAAGGGGATTTCTCCGCCGTGGTTCACGTGCTGGAGCGGCGGTTCGGGAAGCCAGTCAGTCGGAGCTGAGTCTCCGGGTCAAGCGCTGCCGAATCTCGCCGCGCCAACGAATTCGTTATTGCATACTTCGTACGAAGGCGGTCGAATGGGACCGCGCGCGTTGGCAGCGCAACCGCGGCCTGCTATGCAGATGGAAAAGCAAGAACGCTCGCCGGTCCGGCACGGGACCGGCGCGCCGACAGGGAGGAGAACGGCATGAAGGTGGTGATCACCGGCGGCACCGGATTCATCGGATTCCGGCTGGCCAAGCTGCTGCTGGAGCGCGGCGAATTGACCGGGCCGAGCGGCGCGCCGGAGCGCATCGACGAGCTGCTGCTGTTCGACGTCGGCCCGGCGCCCGAGGAGCTGTCGGCGGAAGGCGTCGACATCAAGGTGGTCACCGGCGACATCTCCGATCGCGCCACCATCGACGGCCTGATCGACCGCGACGACATCTCGATCTTCCATCTCGCGTCGGTGGTCAGCGGTGGCGGCGAGCTCGATTTCGACCTGGCCATGCGCGTCAATCTGACCGGCGGGCTGAACGTGTTCGAGGCGGCGCGCGCGCGGGCCCAACATCGCAATGGAGGATTGCCGCGCGTCGTGTTCGCCAGCTCGATCGCCGTGTTCGGCGGCTCGGCCATGGCCCCGGTGGTCGGCGACTTCGCCAAGCAGACGCCGCAGACGACATACGGCATCACCAAGACCACCTGCGAGCTGCTGGTCAACGACTATACCCGCAAGGGCTTCTTCGACGGTCGCTCGGCGCGCCTTCCGACGGTGATCGTGCGCCCGGGCAAACCCAACTCGGCGGCGTCGAGTTTCGCCAGCGGCGTGTTCCGCGAACCCTTGAACGGCGAGCCCTGCGTCGTGCCGGTGCCGCCCGAGACGGTGATGCCGGTGCTCGGCCACCGCTCGATCGTCGACGGCTTCATCCATCTGCACGAACTCGACGGCGACGCCATCGGCGATGACCGAGCCGTGCAGCTGCCCAGCCATACGGTCAACGTGCAGGACATGATCGACTCGCTGAACCGGGTCGCCGGCGACCGGCAGTTGGGCGAGATCACCATCGAACCGGACCCCTTCATCGTCGCCATATGCCAGTCCTGGCCGCAGGATTGCGAAACCGGCCGCGCCGACGCGCTCGACTTCCCCAAGGAAAGCGGCCTCGACGAGATCGTGCGCGACTTCATCGAAGACTACGTGGATGCCTGATGACCCACCCGACTGGATCGCCGTCGACTGGGGCACCACGTCGCTACGGCTCTATCGCCTGGATTCCAACGGCGGCATCGCTGGACGGCGCGAGTCGGCCCGCGGCATTCTGTCGGTCGAGGACGGAGGCTTCGCCGCGGTCCTGGCCGAGGCGGCGGCGGGCTGGCTCGACGGAGGGCGCGTGCTGATGTGCGGCATGATCGGCTCGGCCAACGGCTGGCTGGAAGCGCCCTACGCCGACTGCCCGGCCGGCTTCGGCGAACTCGCCGCCGGGCTCGCCGCCGTGCCCGACGCGCCGGCGCCGACCTGGATCGTGCCCGGCGTCGCCTATCACGATGCCAACGGTGTACCCGATGTCATGCGCGGCGAGGAGACGCAGATCTTCGGTGCCCTTGATCTGCTCGATGTGGACGAGGGCGTGTTCGTGCTGCCGGGCACGCACAGCAAATGGGCCGAGGTCGTTGATGGCCGCATCGTCCGCTTCGAGACCTACCTGACGGGCGAAGCCTTCGACGTGCTGCGCCGGCACAGCATCCTCGGCCGGCTGGCGCAAGAGGCCGGAGACGGAGACGGTTTCGCCGCCGGCATCGCCGCGGCGCGCAGCGGCGGGCCGCTGCTGCATGATCTTTTCAGCGTGCGCGCACGCACGTTGTTCAAGCAGGTGGCGCCGGCGGATGTCGCCGATTTCCTGTCCGGCTTGCTGATCGGCCACGAGCTGCGCGACGGGCTGGCCATGGCAGATGGGCGGGCGGTCCACGTGATCGGCGGCGCCGAGCTGTCGCGGCGCTATCTGGCGGCGCTGGAATTGTTCGGGGCAAAAGCACGGGCGGTGCCGGGCGAGGTCTCGGCGCGTGGGCTGTTCCGCATCGCGAGCACCATGGGAGCGGCGGCATGACCGACCTGGCAACCTGGCTCGACCGCCTGCCGCTGATCGCCATCCTGCGCGGCATCGCGCCCGAGCAGGCGGTGGCGGTCGGCGAGGCCCTGGTCGAGGCCGGCTTCGGCCTGATCGAGGTGCCGCTGAACTCGCCCGCGCCGCTGGACAGTATCCGGTTGATGTCGGAGGCCCTGGCGACACGCGCGGCGGTCGGCGCCGGCACCGTGCTGTCGGTCACCGAGGTCGACGCCGTCGCCGACGCCGGCGGGCGTCTGATCGTGTCGCCCAACGCCGATCGCGACGTGGTCGCGCGGACCAAGGCGCGCGGCCTGATCGCCGCGCCCGGGGTGATGACGCCGAGCGAGGCCTTCGCCATGATCGCCGCCGGCGCCGACGCGCTGAAGCTGTTTCCCGCCGAGGCGATCCCGCCACGGGTGGTCAAGGGCCTGCGCGCGGTGCTGCCGCCCCAGATGCCGCTGCTGCCGGTCGGTTCGATCACGCCCGAGACCATGGCCGGCTACTGGCAGGCCGGCGCGCGCGGCTTCGGCCTGGGCTCGGCCATCTACAAGCCCGGCAGCACGGCCGAAGTGGTTGGCGCGCGGGCGCGCGAATTCGTTTCTGCATTCGAAAGCTTGAAGACGGGGAGGTCTGAAGCATGAGCAACGACAAGAAGAACACGTTCCGCAGCGTCGAATGGTTCGGCAAGATGGACAAGGACGGCTTCGGCCACCGCAGCTGGATGAAGAACCAAGGCATTCCCGACGACCAGTTCGACGGCCGCCCGGTGATCGGCATCTGCAACACCTGGTCCGAGCTGACCCCGTGCAACGCGCACTTCCGCGACATCGCCGAAAAGGTCAAGTACGGCATCCTCGAGGCCGGCGGTTTCCCGCTCGAGTTCCCGGTGATGTCCCTGGGCGAAACCTTGATGCGCCCGACCACCATGCTGTTCCGCAACCTGGTCAGCATGGACGTCGAGGAATCGATCCGCGCCAATCCGCTCGACGGTGTGGTCCTGCTGGTCGGCTGCGACAAGACCACGCCGGCGCTGCTGATGGGCGCGGCGAGCTGCGACCTGCCGACCCTGGCGCTGTCGGGAGGACCGATGCTGAACGGCGACTACCGCGGCGAGAAACTGGGCTCGGGCACCCACGTGTGGAAGTTCGACGCCATGGTCAAGGCCGGCGAGATGACGCTCAGCGACTTCATGAACGCCGAGGCCGGCAACGCCCGCTCGCCGGGCCACTGTATGACCATGGGCACGGCCTCGACCATGGCCAGCATGGTCGAGGCGCTGGGCATCGGCATGACCGCCAACGCCGCCATCCCCGCCGCCGACGCGCGGCGCAAGACCCTGGCGCAGATCACCGGCCGGCGCGTCGTTGAGATGGTGCGCGAGGATCTGCGCATGTCCAAGGTGCTGACCCGCGAGGCCTTCGAGAACGCCATCCGCGTCAACGGCGCCATCGGCGGTTCGACCAACGCAGTGCTGCACCTGATCGCGGTGGCCCGGCGCATGGGCGTCGATCTGTCGCTCGAGGACTGGGACAAGTTCGGCGTCGACGTGCCCTGCCTGGTCAATCTGATGCCGTCGGGTGAATACCTGATGGAGGATTTTTTCTACGCCGGCGGCCTGCCGGTGGTGATCCGTGAACTGGGCGAGGCCGGGCTGCTGAACAAGGAGGCCCTGACCGTCACCGGCCGCAGCATGTGGGACAACGTGCAGGAGGCCGAGTGCTTCAACCGCGAGGTCATCCACGAAATGGCGACGCCGTTCAAGGAGCAGGGCGGCATCGCCGTGCTGAAGGGCAACCTGGCGCCGCTGGGCGCGGTGCTGAAACCGTCCGCGGCGACACCCGAGCTGATGACCCACCGCGGCCGCGCCGTCGTGTTCACCGACATCGAGGACTATCACGCCCGCGTCGACGACCCGGACCTGGACATCGACGAGACCTGCGTCATGGTGCTGCAGAACTGCGGCCCCAAGGGCTACCCGGGCATGGCCGAGGTCGGCAACATGGCACTGCCGGCGAAGGTGCTGAAGAAGGGCATCACCGACATGGTGCGCATCTCGGACGCGCGCATGAGCGGCACGGCCTATGGCACGGTGGTCCTGCACACGGCGCCCGAGGCGGCCGCCGGCGGCACCCTGGCGTTGGTTCGGGACGGCGACATGATTTCGCTCGACGTCGCCAACCGTTCGCTGACCCTGGAGGTTTCGGACGAGGAACTGGAGGCCCGCCGCGCCGCCTGGACCCCGCCGGAACCGCCGATGGAGCGTGGTTACGTCAAGCTCTATCACAAGGAGGTCAACCAGGCCGACGCCGGCTGCGACCTCGATTTCCTGGTCGGCGGCAGCGGCGCGCCGATCCCGCGCGAGAGCCACTAGGGCAGGGGGACGACATCATGGCAAACCGACTGAGCGGCAAGAAGGCCCTGGTCACCGCGGCGGCGCAGGGCATCGGCCGGGCCACGGCGCTGGCCCTGGCCGAGGAGGGCGCCGAAGTGCTGGCCACCGACGTCAACATGGAGGTGCTGAACGAGATCGCCGGCGCGCCGGGCCTTTCGGTGCGGCGGCTGGACGCGCTCGACCCGGCGGCGATCACGGCGCTGGCCGAGGAGACCGGCGCCATCGACATCCTGTGCAACATCGCCGGTTTCGTGCACCACGGCACCATCCTGGACTGCGACGAGGACGACTGGGACTTCTCGTTCAACCTCAATGTCCGCTCGCAGTACCGCATGTGCCGCGCCTTCCTGCCGGCGATGGTCGCGGCGGGCGGTGGCTCGATCATCAACATCTCCTCGATCGCCTCGTCGATCCGCGGCCTGCCCAACCGGTTCATCTACGGCACCACCAAGGCGGCGGTGCTCGGCCTGACCAAGTCGATCGCCGCGGACTACATCACCCAGGGCATCCGCTGCAACGCGATCTGCCCCGGCACGGTGCAGTCGCCGTCGCTGGACGACCGCATCAACGCCTTCGACGATCCGGTGGCGGCGCGCGAGGCCTTCATCGCCCGCCAGCCGATGGGCCGGCTCGGCACCGCCGAGGAGATCGCGGCCATGGCCGTCTACCTGGCCAGCGACGACGCCGCCTTCACCACCGGCACGGCGATGGTCGTCGACGGCGGCGTGGCGCTGTAGGGGAGGGGACATGAGCGACCTGTCGGAACGCCTGGAGGGCTGCTACACTGGCGCCGTGCACGACATCATGAAAGGCATGGGGCTGAAGCACTTCGTGCTGCCGCCCACCATCACCCGCCTGTTCGAGGGCCCCAAGCTGGCCGGACAAATCTTCACCGTGACCGGCCGGCCGACGCCCGAGGCCTCGGCGCACGAGACTCTGATGGCCTGGACCGGGTTCCTCAGCAAGGCGCCGGGCGGCAAGATCGTGGTGATCCAGCCGCACGACATGCGGCTGTCGTTCATGGGCGAGTTGTCGGCGGAAACGCTGAAACTGAAGGGGGTCAAGGGCTGCGTCATCGACGGCGCGGCGCGCGACGTGCAGTTCATCATCGACATAGAATTTCCGGTCTGGTGCACCCACAGCACGCCGAACGACATCGTCGGCGACTGGATGCCCGACGGCTTCGACGTGCCGATCCGCATCGGCGAGGTCGAGATCGAGCCCGGCGACTGGCTGCTGGCGGACAAAGACGGCGTGGTCATCCTGCCGGGCGCGCGGGCCGAGGAGATCATCGGCGAGACCGAAACGATCATCAACACCGAGAACAAGGTGCGCACGGCGATCCTCGCCGGCGAGGACCCGCAGGAAGCCTACCTGAAGTACCAGAAGTTCTAAGTCGGGCCTAGGTTCAGTACGTCGCCCGGCCGCCCGAGATGTCGAACACGGCGCCGGTCGAGAAGCTGCATTCCTCGGACGTCAGCCAGGCGACCATCGAGGCCATTTCCTCGACCAGGCCGAAGCGCTCCATCGGGATCTTCGACAGCATGTAGTCGATGTGCGCTTGGCTGACCTGCTCGAAAATCTCGGTGCGCACGGCCGCCGGGGTGATGCAGTTGACCGTGATGCCGGTTTTCGCGGTCTCCTTGCCCAGCGACTTGGTCAGGCCGATGGCGCCGGCCTTGGCGGCGGAATAGGCGCTGGCGGTCGGATTGCCTTCCTTGCCGGCGATCGAGGCGATGTTGACGATGCGGCCGTAGCCATGCTCGATCATGCCCGGGACCAGCGCGCGGCAGGTCAGGAAGGTGCCGTTCAAGTCAATTTCGATGACGTCCTTCCAGGCCTCGACCGGATATTCCCAGACCATATGGTTGGGCCCGGCGATGCCGGCGCTGTTGACCAGAATATCGACGTTACCCATGGCTTCGAGCGTCTGGCTGGCGGCCTGCGCCACCGAATGCGCGTCGGCGACGTTGACTTCGGCGGTGTGCACCTCGACGGGCAGGGCCTCGGCGGCCCGCTTCAACGCCGCGGCGTCCAGGTCCCACAGGCTGACCTCGGCGCCCTCGAGGATGAGCCGCTCGGCGATCGCGTAGCCGATGCCTCGCGGCCCGCCGGTGATCACCGCCTTGCGTCCTTCGTGTCCCGATGCAGCCAAGTTCGCCTCCCTGGTTAGTCATTTTGCGTCGTCGTTGATAGGCCGCATTTCTCTGGGGATCAAGGCCGATGACCGCGCGGTCCGCCGGCCTCGCTCGGGAGGTGGTGGCAAGACCTGGCTTGGTACGGAGCCGGCGGCGCAGCTTTCGCCCTGCCGCGAGTCGTTTCCCTTTGAAATGCGTTCGTGAATAATGTATGCATTAATGAATTATTTATTTCAAGACCCACGCAAGGCAGGGAGAGGATCATGAGCAAGCGGCCCGCGGTCGGAAAAGCCGCTGCCGGAAAGGCCAAGGCGTCCCCGCGGCCGGCGGTGAAGAATGCGGACCAGCCGAAACCACGCATCGGTTTCATCGGTGTCGGCCTGATGGGCCACGGCATGGCCAAGAACCTGGTGCAGAAGGGATTTCCCCTGAAGATCCTCGGCCACCGCAACCGCAAGCCGGTGGCCGACCTGGTCAGGCGCGGCGCCAAGGAGGTCAAGACCCCGGCGGCGCTGGCCAAGGCCAGCGACATCGTGTTCATCTGCGCCCCCAGTTCGGTCGAGGTCGAGGATCTGGTGCGCCGCCGCGACGGCCTCAAGGCCGGCGGGCGGCGCGGCCTGATCATCATCGACACCACCACTTCGGACCCGACCTCGACGCTGGCGCTGGCCGCCGAGTTGAAGAAGGCCGGGATCAAGTTCGTCGACGCGCCGCTGACCCGCACGCCGAAGGAGGCCGAGGCCGGCAAGCTGAACACCTTCGTCGGTGGTGACGCCACCACCTTCCGCAAGATCAAGCCGGCGCTTGAAGCCTGGGCCGAGAACGTGTTCCACGTCGGGCCGGTCGGTAACGGCCACAAGCTGAAGCTGATCAACAACTTCATCGCCATGGGCTTCGTCTCGGTGATCGCCGAGGCGTTGACCACGGCGCAGAAGTCCGGGGTCGACATCGGCGACCTCAACGACGTGGTCAGCGCCGGTCCGATCAGCAACGGCATCTATCAGAACGTGATGGAGTGGATCATCGGCGGCGACCGCAACGCGCACAAGTTCACGCTGGTCAACAGCCGCAAGGACATCCGCTACTACAACCGCCTCGCCGAATCGGTCGACTCGACGGCGGTGGTCGGCAGCGCCGCGCGACAGTTGTTCGAGATCGCCAACAATCTGGGCTACGGCGACAACTACCTGCCGCAGCTCTGCGACGCCGTCGCCGAGGTCAACAAGGTCAAGCTGCGCTGACACGCGCCAGCGGGGCCACCATCCGAGTGGGGAACCAATGCCCGATTTTCGCATCGCCGTCATCCCGGGTGACGGGATCGGTACCGAGATCATGCAGGTGTGTCTGGAAACCCTCCAGGTACTTCAGCAGCGCCACGGCGGGTTCACGCTCGACTTCCAGCAGATCGAGGCCGGCGCCGCCTACTTTCAGCGCACCGGTATCGACCTCAGCGACGAGTCGTTTCGCCTGACCGGCGAAGCCGACGCGATCCTGCTCGGCGCCATCGGCCTGCCCAGCATCCGCCACCAGGACGGCACCGAAATCTCGCCGCACCTGCGCCTGCGCACCTCCTATGGCCTGATCGCCGGACTGCGGCCGGTCAAGGTGTACCCCAACGTGCCGATCCCGCTCGGCGACCCACGGGCGCAGGAGATCGATCTGGTGATCGTGCGCGAGTCGACCGAGGGCCTGTTCGCCTCGGTCGGCAAGGGCACGGTCGAGGACGACCGCATCGCGCGCGAGACCCTGGAGATCACCCGCGACGTCTGCGAACCGCTGTTCGACACCACCTTCAAGCTGGCCCGGCGGCGCAAGGAGAAGGGCGGCAAGGGTGTCGTGACCTGCGTCGACAAGGCGAACGTTTTCAGTGCGATGGCGTTCTTTCGTAAGATTTTCGATGAGCGCGCGGCACGCAACACCGACATCGGCACCGACTACCGCTACGTCGATGCCGCGGCGCTCGACATGGTGCGGGCGCCGTGGAACTTCGATGTTCTGGTGATGGAGAACATGTTCGGCGACATCCTCAGCGACCTGGGCGCCGGTATCGTCGGCTCGATGGGTTTCGCGCCCTGCGCCGAACTGGGCGACGAGCACGGCCTGTTCCAGCCGGCCCACGGCAGCGCGCCGGACATCGCCGGGCAAGGCAAGGCCAACCCGGTGGCGATGCTGCTGTCGGGCGCCATGATGCTCGACTGGCTGGGCGAGAAGCACGGCGTGCAGGCCTGCACCGACGCCGCCGACGAGTTGTCCCGCGCCGTCGACAAGGTGTTCGCCGACGGCGCCGCGCTGACCGCCGAGTTCGGCGGATCAGACGGCACCGTCGAGGTGACGCAAAAGGTGATCGAACGGCTCGGTCTGTCGTAGACTGTCCGCATGAGCGGATACAGCAGCCTCTCCGATGAACACAAGTCCGGCGTCTGGGGCGTGGTCGCCTTCGCGCTCGCCTGGATCGGGCTGCGGGCCATGGACCTGTCGACGGGCCTCACCGCCGTCGGCGGCATCGCCGCCGGAATCGCGGTTTTCTTCTGGGTTCGCCGGCGGATGCGGTCCGGCTGATCGCGCCGCGACAGCCCGGTCGATCTCGGATACCCTGTCTGCATGTCGTCAACACCACAGGTTCGGCTTCGTTCGACCATCACCTGCCCGGATTGCGGCCATGCCGAGACCGAGACCATGCCGACCGGCGCCTGCCAGTTCTTCTACGACTGCAAGGGCTGCGGCGCGGTCCTGAAACCGCTGCAGGGGGATTTTTGCGTATTCTGCTCCTACGCTGATGTTCCGTGTCCGCCAATTCAGCTAAGTGGCTCAAAAAACTTCTGTTAGTAGAATTTTGTGCGCTGAAACCAAGGCGAAATCGTCCTGAAACCACCGGTCCGTAGAAATAGGCCCGAATCTGGACCAAAGGGTGTGGGCCTGACCCGGTTGAAGCGATGACGGACACGACAAGAATTCAGACGACGGAAGATACGGACGAGGTGGTTCTGGCCAGCGACGAGCAACTGTTCTCGGGTCAGTTCCTGCGTCACGGCGACAACCTGGTGGTGGCCTCGAACGACGGTGCCCAGACGGTCGTCGAGGGCTAATTCGCCGGCGCCACGCCGCCCGATCTGACCGACGGCGCCGGTGCCCAGGTTTCCGGCTGGCTGGTCGCCGAAATGGCCACCCCGGCCGGACAAGCTGCCCAGGTCGCTCAGGCGGGGCAGCCGATCGGCTCCGCCAGTTCCGTTTCCGGCACCGTGTTCGTGACCCGCGCCGACGGCAGCCGCGTGCGCCTGAACGAGGGCGATCCCGTGTTCCAGGACGACGATATCGAGACCGGCGCCGACGGCGCCATCGGCATCGTGTTTATCGACGACACCAAGTTCTCGCTCGCCGAAGAGGGCCGCATGGTCCTCGACGAGATGATCTTCGATCCCGGCCAGCTCGAGGGCTCGGCCGTGCTGTCGGTGGCCAAGGGCGTGTTCACCTTCGTCAGCGGCCAGATCTCGAAGGCCAACCCGGACGGCATGGTCGTCAAAACCCCGGCCGCGACCATCGGCATCCGCGGCACCGCCGGCGCCGGTGAGGTCACCGAGGACGGCCAGTTGACCGCGACCCTGATGGAAGAGAAGGGCGAGATCGTCGGCGAGCTGATCTTCTTCAACGACGGCGGCACCCGCACCTTGAACATCGCCGGCCAGGCGGTCGACATCGTCAATTTCGCCACCGCGCCGTCGGCCGTTTTCTCGATGAGCGCGCAGGACGTCGGTGCCCGCTTCGGCGGCGCCATCCTGGTGCTGCCCGACGTCGAGCGGCACCTGCCCGACAGCTTCCGTGACAGCGTGCGCCGCGCCTTCGACAACCGCTCGGACAAGCAGGACGAGGGCCGCCAGGAGCCCAAGCAGGGCGACGACAAGGAAGACGACAAGTCCTCGACCGACGACAACAGCGACCGCAGCGAGGCCGACGGCGAACCGACCGAGGAAGAGCTGGCCCAGGCGGCGGCCGAGGCGAAAGCCAAGAAGCTGGCCATGGTCAAACAGCAGGAGCTGGAATCGCGGGCCAAGGAAGAGGCGGAAAAAGAGGCCGAGGAAAAGGCGGCCGAGAAAGAGAAGGGGATCGAGGACGAAAAGGTGGTCAAGCTCGATCCGAACGTGATCGTCACCCGCGACAACACCCTCGAGGATCCCAGGGACACCACGAATTTGGAGAAACCCGCCACCGTCGAAGAGCCGGTGATCAGTCCGATCGTGGTGACGACGCCGATCGGCACCATCGGCGGCGACACCGAAACCCGTGACGATACGACCAACACCAGCACCAACACCGGCAACCTGACCGGAACCAGCGGCAACGACATCCTGAAGGGCACCAGCGGCGCCGACGTGATCCGGGGTGGTGCCGGTTCCGACTATCTGTACGACGGCCTCGGCAACGACCGGCTGGACGGCGGCAGCGGCCGCGACGAGCTGGTCGGCGGCGCCGGTGCCGACACCTTCCTGTTCAGCGCCCCGAGCCACGGCGCCGACGTGATCAGCGATTTCACCAGCGGCACCGACGTCATCGCGTTCCTGAAGAGCGCCTTCGGCAACACCGCCGATTTCAAGTCGATGGCCAGCGATCCCGGCGGCACCAGCGTCGGCGTCAATGCCGGCACGCCGACGATCATCTTCTACGACGGCACCGGCGGCACCGCGCCGGCGCTGTACTACGATGCCGACGGCTCAGACAACGGCTATGCCGTGACCAAGGTCGCCGATCTTGCGGCGGGGACCACGGTCAACGCCAACGACATCACGTTCGTGTAGGGAAGCCGCAGCTCAGTAAAGCGTGAAGTATTCCTTCTGCTCCCACTCCGACACCGTCATCAGGTAGCGCTCCCACTCGGCGCGCTTGATGCGCGACAGGTAGGCGACGAAGTCGGCGCCGATCTCGCGCGCGAACAGCGTGCCGTCCTCGAAGGCCTCGATCGCAGCGATCAGGCTCGGCGGCAGTTCGGGCGCGGTCTCGGCGTAGGGTTCCTCGGTCGGTGGCGGCGGCTCGAGCCCGCGCGCCACGCCGTCGAGCCCGGCGAGGATCTGCGAGGCGATGTAGTAGTACGGATTGGCCACCGGTTCGGCGACCCGGTTCTCGACCCGGCTGGCCGGATCGCCCGGGCGGAACAGCGCCCGGACCATGGCGCCGCTGTTGTCGTACCCCCACTGGATGCGGTCGGGTGCCAGCTGGAACGACTGGTAGCGCTTGTAGCCGTTGACCGTCGGGGTGGTCAGCAGGCAGCACTCGCGCGCGTGTTCGAGCAGGCCGGCGATCTCTTGCGCCGCGACCGGGGTCATTTCGGCATCACCCTCGGGCATGAACAGGTTGCGGCCGCTGTCGATATCCATCACCGATTGGTGCAGGTGCCAGCCGCTGGCGGCGCCGTTGTCGACCTTGGGTCGGCACATGAAGGTGGCGTGCAGGCCGCGCCGGGCGCAGACCTGTTTGACCAGGGCGCGGAACAGCATCATCGCGTCGGCCTGATCCAGCGGCGCGCCGGGGTCGAAGGTGAACTCGAACTGGCTCGGCCCGAACTCGATCTCGGTCGAGCGCACCGGCAGGCCGATGCCCTGGCAGCAGCGGCGCAACTCGTCGAGGATCTCCTCGGCCGGGTCGTACAGGTCCTCGGCCAGCAGGTTGTAGCCGTGGTTGAGCAGCGCCGTGCGCGGCGGTGTGCCGGGCATGGTCGCGTCGCCGTGGGCCAGGTTTTCCTCGCTCACCCGGAATACATGGAACTCGACCTCGAGGCCGCAGGCCATCGACATGCCTTGCTCGCGCAGCTTGGCGAGCGCCCGGCGCAGCACGGTGCGCGGGGCGAAGGCGATCTCGCCGCCGTCGCGGTAGCTCACGTCGCACAGAAGCCAGGCCGAGCTGGGCGCCCAGGGCAGGACGTGAAACACGCGCGGATCGGGCACCAGCAGGATGTCCGAGGCACCCTTCAGCGGCGGCATGGTGCCGTTGCCGTCCTTCGACCAGACCGGGAATACGGTGCGTTGCGAGGTGTCCTTCAGCAGCAGGGTCGAAGGCGCGGTGATGCCGCCGCAGAGCGCCGAGAGCAGGGCCCCGGCGGTGACCGCCTTGCCGTGCAGGATGCCGTGCTGGTCCGGGAATACCAGGCGCACGGTCTCGATGCCGTGTTCCTCGACCTGGGCCAGGACCTCGATGGCGCGGGCCTGTGCTTCGGCATCGAGCAGGCCGCGCTCAGCCAGAAAACTGCTTTTCAGTTTTTCCGCGGCGCCGTCGGTCATGGCAATGCTGCGTCCCAAGAGCAACCGGCGCGGCGGTTGGCGTCGCTGTCGCGCCAGACGTCGGTGTCTTGCTCCGGCGCGGCGATCGCGTCGATCGCCACCGGGCCGGCGATGCGCGCGGTCCGTTCGGCATCCTCCAGCATCGGGATGCCCTCGATCGAACCCTCGTCCATCTGTGCCATGGCCCGGCGCAGCAGCCGGCGGTATGTGCTGATGGCGACGTCGGTCTTGCCCAGGTGCTCCTGGGTGCGGTCCTGGATGCGGCCCATCGACTCGACCGCCCACTGGTCGTGCACGTTGATGTCCAGGCCCATGCCGGTATAGGTCAGGCTGGACTGCTCGTCGCCGTCGAAGCCGTAGTTGTTGCGCGCGTTGCGCACCGGCGCGTAGTCGGGCAGCCGGTGCTCCTTCAGCCGCTGCTCGCGCATCACCGCCTTGTCGACCGGGTCGCCGAAGCTCGTGAACATCGAATACCAATAGCAGGTTTCGTCATCGATGGGCACGTGCCACTGGGTGATGGTCATCTCGCCCGACATCGGGATGCAGATCGCCTCGGGAAAGATCTGGTTGGTCACGCGCACGTGGGTGCGGCCGTCGTGCAGGTGGCGCAGCGTGGTCAAGCGCAGCCCGTAGTCGGTCTCCTCGACCTGGATCTCCGGACGCGGGTAGTCGCGCAGGACCTGGGCCATCGGGATCTCGGTGTCCGCCGCGGTGCTGCGGAACTGCTGCCCGTAGCCCTTGTTCGGATCCTCGTCCTGCAGGAAGCGGTGCAGGAACGAGGCGTGGGCCGGATCGATGCCGACCTCCAGCGCCTGCAGCCAGTTGCATTCCCACAGCCCCTTGAAGGCGAACACGTGGCTGTCCGGCGCGCGGAAGCAGTCGAAGTCGGGGAAGGGGGGCGGCTCGCCCGGGTCCATGTAGGCGAACACGATGCCGTTGCGCTCGACCACCGGGTAGGACGTGGTCTGCAGGTTCCGGTACATCTTGCTGCCCTCGGGCTCGCCGGGCTGCTCCAGGCACTGGCCCGAGCGGTGGAAATGCCAGCCGTGGAACGGACAGCGCAGACCGCCGTCCTCCAGGCGGCCGAAGCAAAGATCGGCGCCGCGGTGCGGGCAGGCCCGCGCGATCAGGCCGAGCTCGCCTTCGTTGTCGCGGAACAGCACCAGGTCCTCGCCGAGCAGGCGCACCGGCACCACCGGACGGTCGCTCATCAGCTCCTCGCTCAGCGCCGCCGGCTGCCAGTAGCGGCGCAGCACCGCGCCGGCCGGGGTGGCGGGGCCGATCCGGGTCAGCCGGTCGTTCTGCTGCTGGCTCATCATGGTGTCTGTCCTCCTGAAAACGATGCGGTGCTTTTTCACCGTTGACAATTTCGTGCGATAATCGCACAATCGTGCGTTATTTTGATAATTGTTATAATATGCTGTTTCAAACGGCGTCAAGGTTGGGACCGAACGCAACGTGTTGCGGGGGCGCGGGCCGGATCTTGTTCGAGGACCGGGGTTCCATGCCGAATCCGACCGAACCCAGCGGCAACGCGCAGGACATCTCGCTGACCTTCGCCAAGGGCATGGAGGTGCTGAAGGCGTTCGACGACCGCCACACCCACATGACCATCGCCGAACTGTCTCGACGCACGGGCGTGGACCGGGCGGCGGTGCGGCGCCTGGTCCGCACCCTGGTGTACTTGGGCTACGCGCGCCAGGACGGGCGCCGGTTTTCGCTGACGCCGCGGGTGCTGGTGCTGGCCGGGGGCTTCCTGCGCGGCCGCCAGTTCGGCAAGACGATCCAGCCGACGCTCGACCTCTGCGCCCGCGAGGTCAGCGAGTCGGTCTCGCTGGCCATGGCCGACGGGCTCGACGCGGTCTACGTCGCCCAGGCGACGCGCGACGACAGCGTGGTCAGCATCGGCTTCACCATCGGCAGCCGCCTGCCGCTGCTGCACACCAGCATCGGCCGCGCCCTGCTGGCCTACGGCGATCCGGGCTGGGCGGCGCGGGCGCTGGCCGAGGCCGAGATCGAGGCCCATACCAGCCGGAGCCTGACCGACCGTGCTGCCATCGAGGCGGCGGTGAGGGCGGCGGCGGAGCGGGGGCACGCTTTCGTCGATGGCGAGTTCGAGCCCGGCGTGGCCGGTTTGTCGGTGCCCGTGGGGCGCCGGACTCGGGCGACCTCGGCGATCGGGTTCTCGGCGTCGTCGGAGCGGTTCGTCGAGGAGGGCTATCGCGCGGCCGCGCTGGGACGCCTGCGCCGCTGCGCCGCGATGCTCGAAGAGCTCCTGACCGAGGACTGATCCTCAGGCCACCCGGTCGCCCTTCTTGACCGTAACCGTGCGGTTGTCGACCGCCGGCAGCATGCGCGACGGGTCGCGGGTGACCATCACGTCGATGACGCTGGGCCGGTCCGTTTCGGCGAAGGCGGCGGTCAGGGCGCCTTCGAGTTCTCCCGGATTCTCGACCCGCACGCCGTGACATCCCATGGCCGTGGCGACCGCGGCGAAGTTGGTCTCCGACAGGTCCGCGGACTGGTAGTTGCCGTCGCCGTACATCAGGTGCTGCAGTGCCTTGACGTAGCCCGAGGCGGCGTTGTTGACGACGATGACGGTGATGCCGAGGTTCAACCGCCGCGCCGTCTCCAACTCGCCCAGCACCATGTTGAAGCCGCCGTCGCCGGTCAGGCCGACGACCACCTTGTCCGGTGCCGCCAGTTGCGCGCCCATGGCGCCGGGCAGGCCGTAGCCGATCGAGGCGAAGCCGCGGTCGGGCACGAAGCCGCGCCCGGCCTGCTTGGTATCGAACAGCAATCCGCCCCAGTGCGCCGCGAAGCCGCCGTCGGCGATCAGATATCCGTCGGCGGGCAGCAGCCGGTTGAGCTCGGTCAGCAGCCGCGCCATGTGCACCGGACTCTCTTCCGAGTGCAAGCGGTCCGAAACATCCGCGCGCCAGCCGGCCATGCGCTCCGGCACCTGGGCCAGGTAACCGGCGCGGCGGTCGCGCTGTTCGGCGGCACTGCCGGCGAGCGCCGCGTGCAGGTCCTCGAGCCCGGCCTTGGCGTCGCCCCACAGCTTGAGGGCAGGCGCGTAAGTCCGTCCCATCTCCTCGGCGACGATGTCCAGGTGGATCACCGACGCGCCGGCGGCCGGGATGGTGAAGCGCTTGGTGGCGATCTCGCCGAGCTTGCAGCCGACCACCAGCAGGCAGTCGCTCTCGGCGATCAAGTCGTTGGCGATGCGGTCGTAGCGGCCGAACAGGCCGGCATTGAGATCGCTGGTGCAGGCGACAGCGCCCTTTCCGCTCAGGCTGTGGGCGACCGGGATGCTGCAGCTCTCGGCCAGCCGCGTCACCGCAACCGTGGCGTCGGACAGGTGAATGCCGCCGCCGCACAGCATCAGCGGCCGCTCCGCCGCCGCGATCAGGTCGGCGGCGCGGGCCAGGGCCTCGGTGTCAGGGCGGCAGCGCAGGGCGGGGGCGCGAACGTGCGCCGGATCGGCGGTGAACTCGGCCATGTCGAAGCCGTGGGTGCCGTGGGCGACGTCCTCGGGTACGTCGACCACCACCGGCCCCGGGCGGCCCGAGGTGGCGAGCGCGAAGGCGCGCTGCATCAGCTCGGGGATGCGGGTCACCGATTCGACGCGCAGCACCTCCTTGCAGGCCGGACGCAGGATCGACATCTGGTCGGTTTCCTGGGTCATGTTCTTACCGGCGTGCTCGCGGTGTGCGTCGCCGACCAGCACGACCAGCGGCGAGCCGGCGTTCAGCGCCTCGACGAGGCCGGTGACCAGATTGGTCGCGCCTGGCCCCAGGGTGGCGTCGGCCAGTCCGACCCGGCCCGAGACCTTGGCGTAGGCGTCGGCGGCGAACACGGCGCAGCGCTCGTCGTTGATCAGGCTGTGCCGCAGACCGAGCCGCCGCGCCGCGTCGTAGAACGGCAGCAGCTGGAAACCGCCCATGCCGAACATCGGCCCGGCCTCGTGCGCCAGCAGCATGCGCACCAGCGCTTCTCCACCCGTCATTTCATTGGTGGTCATGGGATTTGTCCTTCGAGGGTTTCACGCGCCGCCGCCGCGATCATGTCGGCGGTCACGCGCAACTGGTCTTCCAGGTTGGGCGCGTAGGCGATCAGCGAACGCGGCGATCCGAGTCGCTTGATCGGTCCCTTCAGGGCGCCGGTGGCGCGCTCGGCCACCGTCGCCACCACCTCGGCGCCGAAGCCGCCGACGGCGACGGATTCATGCGCAACCACCAGCCGTCCGGTCCTGCGCACGCTGGCGATTACCGCCGCCTTGTCCCAGGGCCACAGACAGCGCAGGTCGATCACCTCGGCGTCGATGTTGGCGCGAGCCAGGTCTTGCGCCGCCGTCTCGGCGAGGTTGGCGGTGTCCGACCAGGCGACGATGGTGACGTCCTTGCCGGTCTTTCGCTGCCGCGCCTTGCCCATCTCGACGGTTTCGTCCGGATCGACCTCGCCCTCCAACGCCCAGATGTTCTTGTGCTCCAGGTAGACCACCGGATCGTCGCAGGCGATCGCCGCCGCCATCATCGCGTAGTTGTCCTGCGGCGTGCTCGGACAGGCAACGATCAGGCCGGGGATGTGGGTGTACCAGCTTTCCAGCGACTGCGAATGCTGCGCCGCCGACGAGCGCCACATGCCCATCGGCTTGCGGATCACCATCGGCGCGCGCGACTGGCCGCCAAACATGAAACGCGCCTTGGCCACCTGGTTGACCAGTTCGTCGGTGGCGCAGAGCGCGAAGTCGGCGAAGCGCATCTCGACGATCGGCCGGGTGCCGACCATCGCGGCGCCGAAGGCTGCGCCCATGATCGCGGCTTCCGAGATCGGCGCGTCGGAGATGCGCGCTTCGCCGAATTCCTCGCGCAGGCCACGGTACTGTCCGAACACGCCGCCGCGGCCCAGGTCCTCGCCGACGCACCACACCCGCGGGTCGGCCAGCATCGCCTCGCGCACCGCTTCCCGCGCCGCTTCCGCATAAGTCATGCGAGCCATCAATATGCCTCCACCGCCGGGCTGCCGATGTCCTGCACGTCGGCGAAGGCGCTGTCGTCGGCGGGGAAGGGGGTGTCGGCGGCCTGTTGCAGCACCTCGACCATCTCGGCCTGGGCGGCGTCGTGCGCGCCGGCCATCTCGTCTTCCGCGACGCCGGCGGCGCGCAGGCTTTCCTGCAGCCGCGCGATCGGATCGTTTTCGGCCTCCTGCCGCGCCACCTCGTCCTCCGGGCGGTAGGCTGCCGGGTCGAACGAGGTATGTCCGGTGCGGCGATAGGTCACCGCGTGCAGGAACTCGGCGCCGCCGCCGCCGCGCAGGCGGGCGAAGATCGCGGCGCAGGCATCGGCGAGGGCGTCGGCGTCGTTGCCGTCGACGGTGGTGCTGCGCAGGCCCAGGGATTCCGCCCGCGCCCCGGCGCCGGGACCGCCGGTCATGTCTTCGGTCTTGGTGGTTGCCGAATACTGGTTGTCCTCGCAGACGAAGAGGATCGGCAGGTCGAACGCCGAGGCCCAGTTCAGCCCCTCGAGGAACGGTCCGCGGTTGACCGCGCCGTCGCCGAAGATGCCGACGACGATACGGTCGTCGCCCAGCAGCTTGACCCCGTGGGCGGCGCCGGCGGCGATGTTGATGTTGGCGGCGACGACGCCGTTGGCACCGAGCATACCGACGGAGAAGTCGGCGATGTGCATCGAACCGCCCTTGCCGCCGCAGCATCCGCCCTCGCGGCCGAGCAGTTCCCGCATCATCGCCAGCGGCTCGGCGCCCTTGGCCAGGGTGTGACCATGGCCGCGATGGGTCGACAGCAGCACGTCCTCGCGCGTCAGCCCCCACATCACCCCGGCGGCGACCGCCTCCTGGCCGATCGACGGGTGGATCGCGCCCGGCACCAGCTTGTCGCGCTCGGCCGCCAGCACCGCCTGCTCCTCGAAGGCGCGGATGCGCTCCATCGTGCGCAGCATCGCGAGGCCGCGCGCGGTGTCGTAGTTTTCCCGGGTCATTGGACCTCCCTGTTGCCGGACGTTCCGTTGGCCGGAACCGGATTTGCGAACAATCGTGAGTATTTGCCGGGGTGAGTCAAGGCCGTGTACCATCCCGGCATGACCAACGATCTGCTTTTGCTCGATTCGATCACGGATGCCGACGAAAAGGCGCGCGGCGGCGTGGTGCTCAGCGGTTCGCACGGCGGCCTGTATCCGGCCGCGCTGGCCTCGCGCGCCGGCCTGCGCGCGGTGATGTTCCACGACGCCGGCATCGGCTTCGAGCGGGCCGGGGTCGCCGGCGTGCTCGCCCTTGCCGGGGTCGGCATGGCGGCTGTGGGGTTCAACGGCTGCCGCATCGGCTCGGCCAGCGACGCCCTCGAGAAGGGGACGATCAGCGTCGCCAACGACGTGGCGGGCGGTCTGGGCATCGAGGCGGGCATGACCGTGACCGAGGCCGGCCGCCGCCTGGCCGAGGCACCGGTGCCCCCCGGCGTGCTGCCGCCGGTCGAGGAATCCCGTCGCTGCGCGCGCCTGGAACCCAATGGTCCCGAGGTCTGGCTGCTCGATTCGGCCTCGCTGGTGCGCCCCGAGGACGCCGGTGCCATCGTCATCACCGGCTCGCACGGCGGCATCATCGGCGGCGACCCCAAGCGCGCGTTGAAGGCCCGGGCCCGCATCGCCGTATTCAACGACGCCGGTGTCGGCGCGGAAGGGGAGGCGGAGTCGCGCCTGCCGGTGCTCGACGGCTGGGGCGTCGCGGCGGTTCTGGTCGCCCACGACAGCGCCCGCATCGGCGACGCCGGGTCGGCGCTGGAGACCGGGGTGATCTCGCGCATCAACGAACGGGCGAGGGACCTCGGTGCCGCGGCGGGCGTTGGGCTCGAAGCCTGGTTGCGGGAGATCGCGTGATGGAAGTCATCCCCTTGGGCTACGCGCTCGGCGCCGAAATCCGCGGCATCGATATCACCGGAGCGGTCAGCGATAACGACATCGAGGCGATCCGGCAGGCTTGGCACCAGGCGCATGTCATCGTGTTCCGCGGCGTCGCCTGGACGCCCGAGCAGCACATCGACTTTTCACGCCGGTTCCGTGAGTTGGACGACCATGCGGCGACGCCGCACGACCGTCTCGACGGCTATCCGGAAATCATGAACGTCACCAACATCGCCAGGGACGGCCGGCCGTCGCAGTCGCGCAACGCCGGGCGCAATTGGCATGCCGACTATTCCTACACGCCTCGTCCCGCCGCTGCGTCGATGCTGTATTGCGTGCGGAAACCGCCGGTCGGCGGCGACACCATGTTCTGCAACATGGCGCGCGCCTACGAGGGCCTTTCCGACAAGATGAAGGAGGTCCTGGCCGACCTGTACGCGGTCTACGATTTCACGCTGGTCTCGGGCGCCGACCAGCGCGATCCGGACAAGCTGGCGGCACTGCTCGAGATCAATCCGCCGATTGCGCATCCCTGCGTGCGCCTGCACGAGGAGAGCGGCGTCAAGGCGCTCTACGTCAGCGAGCGCGCCTCGCATTTCGACGGCATGACACGGGACGAGAGCGCGCCGCTGATCAAATACCTGTGCGAACAGGCGACCCGGCCCGACAACGTCTACCGCCATCAATGGCGCGTCGGTGACCTGGTCTGTTGGGACAACCGCACGACCATGCATCTGGCCCTGGGCGACTTCGACCCGAGCCAGCCGCGGCAGATGCTGCGCACGACGCTGCGCGGCGAGAGGTCCGGCTACATGGTGCCGCCGGCGCGTTAGGGCAGGTTCAGGTAGCCAGGATTCCGGCTCAACCGAAGAACGCCACCGCCGCGGCGTGACGCGCGAACCGGTCGCCGCAAAAAAAAGCGGGAGCGTTGCCGCTCCCGCTTTCTCATGTGTGTGCCGAGCATGATCGACAGCTTGGAGGTGCAAGTCCTCTATCCAGCCCGATGGCGGCGAAGGATTGGCGAAGCGCAAGGGCGTCGTCGCGAGGCGGGGTCTGAAGGAAGCGTGGAGC
>Ga0056109_1000048_pt1 | contig 52550 bp, 47 predicted proteins | sample WorMetG1BERMUDA2_FD_80077 | JGI IMG/M metagenome (GOLD analysis project Ga0056109, IMG submission 80077) | Marine gutless worms symbiont microbial communities from Max Planck institute for Marine Microbiology, Germany - Inanidrilus... ...
GGGTGGTGGTGGTGGGGAGCTCGCGTCCACTCCGTAACTTGGCTTCCGGTGTTCTCCTTACTTCCCCTGCTTCGACTATCGTTTGACGTTGACCAGTTCCTCGAGCATCCGGTCGGTGGTCGAGATGATCCGGGTCGCCGCCGTGTAGGCGCGCTGGACGATGATCATGTCGGTGAATTCCTCACCGATATCGACGGTCGATGCTTCGAGGGTCGCCTGGATGATCTGGCCGGCGGGGCCGTTGTCGGCGACGCGGAGCGTTGGGTCGCCCGACCGCTCAGTCGAGTTCCACACGTTGCCGGTGCGCGATTCCAGGCCATTGGGGTTGACGAACGTCGCCACCGGGATCTGGAAGATGGTCCGCAGTTCGCCGTTGTCGAACAGTGCCGTCATCAGACCATCGGTGGCGATGCTGACACCGGCGAAAACACCGAACCGGGCGCCGTCCTGCTGGATGAATGTCGGCGTGAACTCGGCGCCGAACTGGGTCATGCCGTCGGCCTCGCCGACCGTGCCGAACTCGAGGGCGATGCGGTTGACGTCGACAACGCCGTCGCCGTCGAGGTCGACGTTGTTCATGTCGGCGGCTGCGCCGGTGATCAGCAGCGTCTGCAGGTTACCGGCCTTGGCCGCCGCTGGTGTGCCGGCAAGGTCGGCGTTAATCTCGGCGACCAGGTCGGCGACAATCTGGGTAATGGTTCGGCCGCCGTCCACCTGGACCTGATCGTCGGCGGCGCCTGTGGCGCCGTTGACGAAGGTGTAGGTCGTGCCGCCGACGATGACACTCGAGAACGCCGCCGGCACGGCGGTGAATTCGAGTTGGCCGATGCTGCGGTGGACGGTGCCTGCGCTGTCGAAGACGGTCAGCACCGTCGTGTTGGTCGGCGGCTCGATGGTCAGATCCCACTGGTTCGCCGCCAGCTTGGTGTAGACGAAGCTGACGTCCGTGGCGTTGCCGAGGGTGTCGAAGAACTGCACGTCGGTCTTGTGGGTATCGCCGACGGCGTCGTTAGCAGGCAGGTTGGCGCCGATGGCGATGTTCTGAGTTTCGGCGGCGCTGCCGCCGACCCGGGCCAGGTTCACCGTCTCCAGGAAGTCGGTCGAGATGATGTTCTGGTTGGTCAAACCCGCCGTGCTGCCCGTCGGCAGGATCACGTCACCGGCGGCATCGGTCGGCCAGCCCTGGAGATAGAAGCCGCCGGTGTTCCTGAGGAAGCCCTCGTTGTCCTGGAAGAACGAACCCGATCGGGTGAACAGGAACTGGTTGTTGATGGTCGGCCTATTGGATTCGTTGACGACGAAGAAGCCGGATCCGGAGACGCCGATGTCCGTCTGCGATGTCGACGACTGCAGCAGCCCCTGGACATCGTTCTGCTGCTTGGGCCGCGACTGCACGCCACCTGCGGAATAGAACGTCACCGAGGTCTGCTTGGTGACAAGGGTTTGGAAGTCGACCTGGGCATTCTTGTAGCCGACGGTGTTGACGTTGGTGATGTTGTCGGCGATCGCGCTCATGCCGCTGGACTGCGCCACCAGTCCGGAAACGCCCGATGTCAGTGCGCCGAACAGACTCATGTTCCGTCTCCTTCAGTCTCCTGGACCCGGTCGGCGCGCGCGGCGCGTCCCAGGCCGTTCGGCGACCCCAACCGCCGTATGGTCGTCATTCCTCCACCTCGAGATCGGTTTCCTGCTCCGGTTCCTTGACCGAGAGCACACTCTCCATCGGCACGGTGATGTCGCCCATGAAGAGGAACACATCGTTTTCCTCGACCGCCGCCGCGGTGACGCGGCCGAAGGTCGTGGTCAGCACGTCGATCAGGCTGCCGTCGGCGCGCTGCGCCGAGACGGTGACGGTGTAGGCCCCGTCCGGCTGCGGGAAGCCGAGGGTGTCGAGCCCGTTCCAATCGAACTTGTGGCGTCCGGCGCCGGTCGCGCCCTCGCCGACGAACACGACGCGCCCCGTCGCGTCCTGGATGGTGATGGTCGTGCTTTCGGCGTTCTCGTTGAACGAGTAGGTGAACTCGGCCGACCCGTTCTCCAGCGGCACCGCGCTGCCGATCGCCTCGGCGAACTTGCCGAGGTAGTTGACCATCACCGCGACCTGCTGGTTCTGCTCGACCGCCAAAAGATTTTCCAGATGCGAGTTCTGCTGGATCTGCTGCTCGACAGTGGCGAACTGCACGAGTTGCGAGGTGAACTCGGTGGCGTCCATCGGGTCGAGCGGGTCCTGGTGCTGCAACTGGGTCAGCAGCAGATTGAGGAACTTGTTGAGGTCGTCCTCAAGCTGCGTCTGATCGACGACGGCCTGCTGGCCTGCACCCGAGTCCGTCGTCGAGACACCAGAGAGGATCATCTGCCGAGCTCCGCCCTACGCCGGTTCAAGCCCGAATATCGACCCGGCCGCGGCCACGCATGCCGGCATAGAGATTGCCAACCTCCGCCGCCGGCAAGTCGCCGTCTTCACCGGTGCCGTCCTCGGCGTCCGCCGACCCGCCGGCGCCGGCCGTGGCCTTGCTCCCTTCGCCGCCCTGGTCCTCGTGGCTGCGGAGGTTGAAGGTGAGGCTGCCGGAATCGGTCTGGAAGCCGGCCTCCTGCAGCGCCCGTTCGAGACTGCGGGAGTCGTTCTTCAGCATCTCGTATGTGTCGCGGTTGTCAGCCGTGACGACGGCGGAGATGCGGCCGTCCTGAGCCATCTCCAGCTGCACCTCGATACGCCCGAGCGTCGGCGGCTTGAGCTGGATATGGATGCGGTCGAGGCCGGCGCTGATGGCCTTGGTGATGTTGACGGTGATGGTGTCGAACACCGCCCGCTGGTTGGGCAGTGTGCGCTGCGCGGCGGCGGCCTGGTTGGCCTGCGCCGCCTGAGCCTGCTGGGTGTTCGACGTGCTGCCGGGAGCGGTCGTGCCCGCCTCGGCGCCGGCGGTCGTACCGTGGCTGGCGGTGGCGCCCGCCTGCAGTCCCGACACCGCCGGTGCCTTGGCCCCGCCCGCCTGGGCGAGAAGCTGACCCTGGGCCTGGGCTTGGCCTTGTCGGGCTTGCGCGCCCGGCTGCTGCATCTGCGCGCCGGCAGCCGCCTGCTGGGCCGCCTGATACAGGCTCGGACCCTGGGCGCCGGGGCCGACACGCGGGTTCGTCTGCGCCTGCTGGGCCTTGCCGTCGCCCGTTCCCAACGCCGCTTCGGTGGTCAACGTCGAGGTCGGGCGTGACACCAAGGTCTCCGCCTCGCTGGACACGTTAACGTTGATCTTGGTCGGCTGGTCGGCGCCGATCGCCTTGCCCAGGTCCGCAGCCGGGCGGCGGCGTTTGCGGCCGGCGCCTGCTGGGCCTGCGTCCGCGCCTGGGCCGGCGTCTTGGCATCTCCGTCGCCCGCCGCGTTCTGGCCGTGGGTGTTCTTGCCGTCGCGCCCAGCCTGGCCTTTCGCCGCTGCCGCCGCGTCGGGGTCGATCTCGCCGACTGCAGATCCACCTGATGCCGCCGCGTCGGCGGCCTGGGTGCCGCTGAAAGCGCCGTTCCGGGAGACCGTGCGCACCGCGCCGAGCGAGGCTGCCACCGCCGTTTCCTGCCCCGTGCCATCGCCGCCGCCGGCGTCGTCGCCGGTCCCCTGGGGGTTGCCTTCGTTGGTGCCGTCGGAGCCGGACCCATCATCCTTGGCGTTGGCAGCCTCGGATGCCGAATCGTCGGAGGGGCGGTCGCCGACCCCATCGCCTGAGCGGGTTTCGCCGCCCTCGACCCGCCGCGGCGCTTCCCGTTCGCGCGGACGATCGTCGGGGCGATCGACACGCTGGGCGTCCTGCCGGCGGTCACCGCGGTCGAAATCGCCCGAGTCGCCACGGCCGCGGTCGTCGTCCCGTTGCCGGGACCCGCCGTCGTCGATGTCGTTCTCGCGCGCCGCCGGATTGAGAGTGTCGGAGTTCAACGCCACCGAAGACATGTCACTGCGATTGTGGGCCTCCTTCTCGAGGCGCAGCGTCGTGCTTTGCACGAGCTCCTCGAAGGCCAACATCCCGAACAGCCCGCTTTGGGCCTTCTTGCTGTTCGGCGTGAAATCGCCCTGCGAGACGATTTCGGTGTTGCGCGCTTTGATCGACAGGTCGTCCATGGTACTGCGGTCCTCAAGAAACAGCGCATTCCGTCGTAGCGACCTCAGCAAACGACGGGCCAATTCGCCTAACGCGCGCTAACGCCATGAAAACTGGCGGTTTCCGGAACGCCGGTCAGTGTCGCCAGGGGCAGGAAACGGATTGTGTCGGCAAAAATCGCCACGCTCGCCGGGCATTTTGTGCCGGTGGATGCGCGGCTGTTTGACAACCGACCGGTGTTGCCCGACGCTGGCGCCGTGACGCGATAATGGCGACGAGCACAGGATGTCCGAGCAAGGGACGGCCGGCGAGGCACGAAGGAGCGCACACGCGGTCGGGTTCGTGTTCGCACGCGGCGGCTCCAAAGGTCTTCCTGACAAGAACCTCCGCGAAGTCCGCGGCCGATCGCTGGTCGCCCACGCGGTCTTCGCGGCCCGCGAGGCGCTGTCTCTGGACCGGGTCGTCGTCTCCACCGATTCGCCGGCCATTGCCGAGGCTGCACGGCGCTGCGGTGCCGAGGTGCCGTTTCTCCGGCCGGCAGAACTGGCCGCCGACGACACGCCCGAGTGGCTGGCCTGGCGTCATGCGCTGGATACCGTCGAAGCCGAAGACGGGCCGCCGATGGACGTGTTCGTCAGCGTGCCGCCGACGGCGCCGCTGCGGCTTCCTTCGGATATCGATTCTTGCGTGGCACGATTCCTTGATGGCGATTTCGACGCCGTCGTGACGGTAACGCCGGCAGCGCGAAATCCTTGGTTCAACATGGTCGTCGTTGATGCCGACGGTTTGGCCCGTCGGGTAATCGAGCCCGATGCCGCGATCGATAACCGTCAGGCCGCACCGGCCGTGTTCGACGTGACGACCGTATGCTATGCGGTCCGTCCGGCGTTCATCCGCGAAGCCGAGGGGCTGTTCGAAGGCCGTGTCGGCGTCGTCGACGTACCCGCCGAACGCGCGCTGGATATCGACACCCCGTTCGATCTACGGGTCGCCGAAGCCGTTTGCGGAGACATCGGGCGATGACCGGTGATCGATTGCAGTGCATGATGGACATGTCCGGCCGCGTGGCGCTGATCACCGGCGCCGCCGGTCACGTCGGCAGAGCGGCGGCCGCCGCGCTCGCCGAACTCGGCGCCGACATCGCATTGGCCGATCTCGCCGATTCCCGATCCACCGCCGAGACGATCGCCGCCGAGTTCGGCGTTCGCACGTGTGCCCTCGATGTCGATCTCGCCGACGATGCCGCCGCGCGTGAGCTTCCGGCGCGGACAGTGAGCGACCTTGGCCGGCTCGATGTCTTTGTTGCGTCGGCCGCGTTCGTGGGAACGTCGGCGTTGGAAGGCTGGGCGGTGCCCTTCGACGAGCAGGACCCTTGGAGCTGGCGGGCGGCGCTTGATGTCAACCTGACTTCTGTCTTCCTCACCACTCAGGCAGCGGCACCGGCCCTGCGCGAATCGGGCAACGGCAGTATCGTACTGTTGTCCTCCATCTACGGCATGGTCGGCCCCGACACACGTCTCTACGAAGGAACGAACATGGGCAATCCCGCGGCATATGCCGCCGGCAAGGGTGCCCTGATCCAGTTCACCCGCTGGTTGGCCACGGTGTTGGCGCCCGAAGTGCGGGTCAACGCCGTCTCGCCTGGAGGATTGCTGCGCGACCAGCCGCCGGAGTTCGTTCATCGGTACGTGGCACGGGTGCCGATCGGACGCATGGGTGTCGAGGACGATATCAAGGGCGCCATTGCCTTTCTCGCCAGCGACCTCTCGGCATACGTCACCGGACACAACCTCGTCGTCGATGGAGGTTGGACGGCGTGGTAGCGCCCGTCAGGATCGCCGGCCGCGAAGTTGGTCCCGACGCACCCTGCTTCGTCATCGCCGAGGTCGGGGTGAACCATGACGGCGATGTCGGCCGGGCCGAGGCCCTGGTCGATGCCGCCGCCGAAGCCGGAGCCGACGCGGTAAAATTCCAGACCTTCCGCGCCGAAACGCTGGCGACGGCGGATGCCCCGAAGGCAGCCTACCAGCGGGCAAGCGATGACGGGAACGAAAGCCAGTACGCGATGTTGCGCCGCCTAGAGCTGGACGAGGCGGGGCACCGGCGTTTGCTTGCACGAGCCGTGGAACGCGGACTGATCTTCCTTTCGGCGCCGTTCGACCGCGCTAGCGCCGATCTCCTGGAACGCCTCGATGTCGCGGCGTTCAAGGTACCGTCGGGGGAACTCACCAACCTACGGCTGCTTTCTCATGTCGCCGCGAAGGGCCGGCCGATGATCGTCTCGACTGGAATGGCAACCATGGCCGAAGTAACGGTGGCCATGACGGCAATCGATGGCGCAGGCGCGCCGCTGGTCGTTCTGCTGCATTGTGTCAGCGCCTATCCGGCGGAACCGGCTGATTGCAATCTCGCGGCGATGGCCTCGTTGTCTCAGCGTTTCGGGGTCCCCATCGGGTGGTCGGATCACACGCTCGGCCTCGAGGTCGCCCTTGCAGCGGTGGCGTTGGGCGCCGCGGCGGTTGAGAAACACCTGACCCTCGATCGTCGCGCCTCGGGACCCGACCATGCCGCGTCAATGGAGCCACAGGAGTTCGCCGCCCTGGTGCGCGGCATTCGTGCCGTCGAGAGCGCCCAAGGGGATGGCGTCAAAAAGCCCACGGACTCTGAACGCGAGATCGCCGCTGTCGCCCGCCGCAGTTTGGTCACCGTCCGCGCCGTCGCCGGAGGCGAGGCGCTCACCGCCGACGCGGTCGTTGCGCGCCGGCCGGGCACAGGGATTCCGCCGGCCGAACTGGACCGCTATCTTGGGCGGCGGCTCAAGGCGGCAGTGGCGGCGGCAACGGTGCTGCACCCAGAGATGTTCGAATGAACACCCCCCGCCGGATCGCCGTGATCACGACCAGCCGGGCCGATTTCGGCCTCTATCGGCCGCTGTTGCGCCGGCTTGCCGGGGATGAGGCCATTGAGCTTCAGCTGGTCGTCGGCGGGATGCATCTGGCGCCCGAGTTTGGCTACACGGTCCGCGCCATCGAGGATGAAGGGTTCGAGATCGCCGAGCGGGTCGAGCTGCTGTTGTCATCGGACACGCCCGCCGGTACGGCGGCGTCCATGGGGCTAGGGGTCATCGGATTCGGCAAGGCCCTCGAGCGGCTGCAACCGGACATTGTCGTCGTCCTCGGCGACCGCTTCGAGATGCACGCGGCGGCCGCGGCGGCGCAACCCTTCCGGATCGCCGTTGCCCACATTCACGGCGGCGAACTGACGCTCGGTGCCATGGACGATGCGTTGCGTCATTCCATGACCAAGATGGCACATCTGCACTTCGTCTCCACGGAAACCTACGCACGCCGCGTCGCGCAGATGGGCGAGGAGTCGTGGCGAATCGTTGTCTCCGGGGCGCCGGGGCTCGACAACCTGGCACTTGTCGAGCCGCTCACCGGCGAACCCTTGGAGGTTCGCCTGGGATTAGCGCTCGATCCGCCGCCACTGATGGTGACTTATCATCCTACGACCCAGGAATCGATCGATGTCGAGACGGAAACTCAGGAATTGCTTGGTGGTATCGACGCGGTCGGCAAACCGGTTGTGTTTACGGCCCCGAACGCGGATCACGGCGGGCGGCGGCTGCTGGAGCTGATTCGCGCCTACGTCGCGGACCACGACCAGGCGGTGCTGGTCGACTCCCTCGGTACGGAGGCCTACTTCGGACTGATGGCTTCGGCGGCGGCAATGGTGGGCAATTCGTCCAGCGGCATCATCGAGGCTGCGTCGTTCAAATTGCCGGTGGTCAACGTCGGCAGCCGCGAGGAAGGCCGGCTGCGGCCGGAAAACGTCATCGACGTTGCCTGCGAACACGGCGCCATCGCCGGCGGTATCCGCCATGCCGTCGATCCGGCCTTTCGCGCCCGTCTTGCCGACCTGTGCAATCCCTACGCCGGCGATCGCCCGGCTGCCGAGATCATCCACGAACGGCTTGCCGAGGCAGTCCTCGACAAAGCGCTGATCAAGAAAACCTTCGTCGATATGCCGGGGCCGGCATCCGACGGCTCATGAGCGGCGCAAGGCACCAGCGGTTCACCATCGAATTGCCCCATCCGGACATTGAAAACAACGTTGAACGACGCCCGCTGGAGGTCCATGTCACGGTCCCGCAGACGGGCATCGGCGAGAAGACCGGGCTCATCGTCGCCATAGACGGCTACGGCAGCCATCCGGGCCAAATGTATCCGCGGGACAAGCTCCGGCCCTACCTCGCCGACAAACACGATTGTATCGTCATCGGCGTGACATACTTCGGCTGCCTGCTGAAGTCGGATCCCGAGACCCGGCCGCTCCCGGATTTTTTTGTCAACCTGGAACGGGCTCACGGCGTCAGTGTCGGCGTCGCGCGCGGGTTGCCGCTGGACGTCGCCGTGCGCGCCGTCTGTGTGCAGCTTGCCGAACGTGGTGTCACAAGGCTCGATCCGTCGTGCCGCTTGTTGAGTCGATCCGGCGACGAATACCACTCCTTCGGGTTCCTGCCGGCGCTCGACATCCTCACCGCGGTCAACGAAACGATCCGCCGTTATCCCATCGACACGGGCCGGTTGTTCGTTCTCGGCACATCGTATGGCGCCCACATCGCCTTGCTGCTGGGAAAGCTGGCGCCGCGCACATTCCGCATGATCGTCGACAACTCGGGGTTCTGCCGCCCCGTCGTTCCTCACATCTACGGCCACAACGAACCCCGACGGTACCATTTCAAGGTCATCGCCGAAGTCGAGGTCAAGACCTACGAATGGAGCGTCTGGAGCCCCGATCCACGATCGCCCCGGTATTTCACCCCTTGGCACGACGACATCCGTAACGTGCTGGTTGCCGAGCACCGGCGGCCGTCGCGGACGCGCCACTACTGCTACCACTTCGAGGACGACCATATCGCACCAACCGCCGACAAGGAGCGATTCTCCGACCTTGCCGACGGGGTCGTGCCGGTGGCGCTGACCATCGTCCGCGCGGACGGCCTCGATGGCCGGTTGTTCAAGGTCCCGCGGCACGGAATGAAGGCATCCCTTCGCGGCCTGTTCGACCACGCCTACGGCCGCTACCTCCAGGACACCAATGGGGAAACCGAGGCCGTTACGGACTTCGACCTCGAAAGCCGCTACCGGTTGGACTGCGGTTCCCGGACGTACGACATCGCCTACTCACGCGAACGGGGTATTGTCGCCGCACTTGTATGACGGTGCCAGGCGCCGCGGGTTTCATCATTGCCGGCATCTGTTTTAGGGTTCGCTGCCATGACCAGCACGTCCCGCGACGGCCAACCGAGCGCCGAGCAGGTATTCAAGGTTTTCACGGCCTACGCCGAGACCGAAATCCGCGAGCGCAAGGCGCGTCGCCGTGTCGTTGCCTTTCTTGCCGGCCAGACGCTCGCCGACTTCATTTGCGAGAACGTCGTCCTTTCCGCCTTGGTCCGGGGCCTGGCCGACGCTTCGGTGACGGTCGTCCATGCGACGACCGAGCCGGAATGTGCGTTCGTCGTCGGCTGCAATCCGTGCATCGGTGGCGCGATGACGGTCGAACCCGGGGCGCCGTACACCGCCCTGCTCGACTGGTTCGATGTTGGGGTCGATGCCCCCGTCCGCTGTCCCGAATCGGCGTGGGCGGGCCGCGGCCTCGGTGCCCCTGATGTGCTTCTCGTTCCCGGGTCGTTGGGCGTATGCCCAGCCCACGTGTTGGGGCTGGCCGAGGCGCCGCCCGTGTTCCGGTTGCCCAAGGGCGGCGACGATCCATCGTCGCTGATCGCCCGGGGCGTCGGGCCCGAGATCTGGTTCGCCGGCATCCATGGTCTCGTCGCTGGTGCCCGGCAAGCCGTAGAGCGAGAGGTCGCCGAGCAGGGCGGCGCCGTGGTTGCCCTCGATGACGCGCCGCTGGCCGAACGGGCGGCAGCGCTGGTTCATGCCCGGTTTGTCATCGGCAGCGATGGGGTGCTCGCTACGCTCGCCTCCGCCGTCCGGGTGCCCTCGATCTTTCTGGGTCCGGCGGAACGGCCGTTCCGGGTGTGGAACTGCGAGGATCAGGCGATGCCAGGGACTAACGCGCAAGCTTTCGCCGGTCCGTTGACCAAAGACATGGTCCGGGCGACGGAAGGCTGCACCGGTTGGCGCGCGCCCGCCGACGAGATCGCAGTCGACCCGGTGGAGGGCATCGAACTGCCGCCGACCCTGCGCGAGGAGCCGCTGTGTACCGTTTGGGGCGCGAGGACCGGGTGAGCACCGGCGACGACGTCCTGGCGGAGGCCCGCGCCCACGCCCATTGGGAAATCGATGCGCGCACCACGTACTGGTTGATCGTCGCCCTGTTCTCGGCCCCCGATATTGGCACCCTGGCGGCACAGAGCGTCGCCGCGGCGGCCATTGCGCGTCGCTACGAGAACGGCCGGCTGTTCGGGCTGTTTCGACCCGGGGATGCGGCCGAGAGTTTCGTGCTGGCGTGCATCCCCCATGTCCTGGCCGTCGTCGAGGCCGATCCTAACGCTCCGATGACGGTGCCGGTGGATTGGTTCGACAACGCGCTGTTCGCGCCGGTGAAGTGTCCCGATCCGCTGTGGCGCGATCGCATGCTCACCGATCCGACACTTGTTCTGGTGCCGCCGATGTTGGGCGACGACGTCTCGGTGTTGTCGGTGTTGGCCGACGCGGCGACGAGGAGGGGCATGATCAGGTCGCCCAACGCCTGCGCACCGAGGAAGGCGACAATCGCCGGCCCGTGGCCGCGGTTCGCCGGTTGCTCGTCAGCCATCGGCCTGCGGCCAAAGGGTGAGGTCGGCGATCTCGGTGGCCGGTCGCCACGGCAGCGGAAAGGTCAGCGCTTCCGCGGGCTCGGTCGGCGCGTCGCTCGCCGCCTTTCGCCAGTCGTCCACGCCGACCGTCGTCGCGATCATGTGGCGGACAACCGCGGCGAGCTCTTCGGGGGTGTTGTCTTCCACGGTCGCCTCGTGCTTTGGGTAGACCACTTGCATGCCCCAATTGCCGGCTGCAAGCAGCTCGTCAATGCCGAGGACGCGGCCGTTGGAGAGCCGGAAACGCTTGAACAGCACCACGTCGCCGTCGTTCCACACGCCGATGCCGGCGGCGTTGGTGGTGGCCGCCGGGACCTTGAGGGCGCAGGCGAGCTGGGTCGGACCGCTGTCGGTGCCGAGGAAGAACCGCGCCTGGCTGGTGGCGAAAGCCTGTTCGGCGAATCCCGTCGGCGCGCGGGCGAGGTCGATGAGTCCTTCCATTTCTGGCAACGGCATCATCGAAGCGTCGCCGAGGCGTACGACCTGTCCTCCGGCAGCGATGATCTCCTCGATGGCGGGGACGTAGGTCCTGGGATCGACGCTGCGCACCGTATCCAGCCCGGCACGCGGGCCGTAGCCGCTCTCGCGCATGTGCAGGACGGCGAACCAGCGCTGCCGATCAACGCCGAGGCGTACGAGTGCCTCTTCCAGGGCCGGCGCCAGTGCGTCGGGAATGCGGAGCGCCGGCGCCGGGCCGACCATGCGGCCCATGTCCATCATCGACGGCGGCAGCACGATGGCGGGTGCATGGAATCCCCGATCGTACCAGTCCGGGGCGAACGGCCGGCCAGGGATGCCGGCGCGGCCGTCGAACCAGTCCAAAGGCACCACGGCGTTGGGATCGGTGGGCGTCTTGACCGTCTGAGTCACCCACGGGTTCATCAGCGTGACGATGGTCTTGTAAGGCCGATCCTCGCGGTAAATGGCGAGCAGACGGCCGCCCATGGCGCGGGCCACGGAGGCGGCAACGACGTGGTAAATGATGAAGTTGCCGAGCGCCTGGGTGCCGAAGAAGGCGGCGACAACCGGGCCTTCGCCATCGAGAGGTGCAGCGTCAGCCATCGACGCGTTCGGCAAGCACGAGGCGAATGAGCTGGCCGCTTTGCAGCCCCTCGCCGCCGCCGCTGGCCAGCAGCGGCAGCGGCCGGTGCTCGGAGGAAACCACTCGGTAGCCAACGTCGGCGAAGATGCGGTCGTAGTCGTGGATCATCAGGATGCCCGACCAGTGCACCGACTCAGTGCTGGCGGCGGCGAAGTCGGGGAAATCGTTGTCCAGGCAAATCCCCGAATACTCCGCCGACAGAATGGTCCCGACTCCGTGTTTCCGGCAGCACTCGTAGACCGCCTTCAACGCGGCGGGGAGCATCACGTCGGCGGTACGGCAATGAACCAGGAGGGTATCTCCGGGGATCGATTCCAATTCGTCGAGCATCGCGTCGAGGTCGGAGCCGAAACCGAGATTGCCCCGATTGAACGCTTCACCGTTTAACGCCGTTGCCACCTCGGAGAGGTCATAGCCACGGACATGCTTGTCGGGGTAGCGTTTGGCGAGGTCGTCTTCCCAGACGCCGGCGAGGGTGCCGTAGTTGACGACCTTGGTGACCTCCGGCCGTTCGGCGAACAGTGCCTCGACACAGCCGAACATCACTAAGTTGGTGTAGGCGCTGATGGTCCGGTAGGTGTGGTCGGCACCGCAGGTCGCGGCGTGCCGGCGCCAGAGATCGGTCACCCGCGAAGGCTCGGTGTAGTGCACGGCGGAGCCGATGCGGTTCCAACCGCCGCCCTCGGTCAGGCCCCGGTCGATGGCCTCATTGAGCTCGGCGACCCGTTCGGCGCGTTGGCGGACGGCCCGCTCGACCGCCGCCAGAGGCATGCTCGCGTCCAAACGATTGGCCCAGTTGCGTGCTTCGGACTCGTTTCCCTGGCAGTAGAGGGCGGCGGCGAGGCTGCCGAGCACGAAGACGTTTTCGCCATGGTCGGCGATGGCGCGCCGGCAGTACGCTTCGCTGGCGGCGAGGTCGCCGTCAATGACCGCGAGCTTGGCCAGCGTCAGCAAGCTCCAGCTGCTCGGCGCCGGGAGTTGCGACAGCCGCTCGGCGAACTGCCGCGCCGCGTCCGGGCCGTGGGCCGCCAAACTCGCGGCAGCCGCGAAGGCCGAGAAAGCCTCGCTTTGGCGCGCCCATCCGTCGCTCGAAAACCGCTCCGCCAGCGCCGACGTTGGCGCTGCCGCGTCGGCGACCGACCGAGCGACGGCGCGCATGCAGAAAAGGTGCCGCTCCGTCGGCAAGCCGTCGAGGACGGCGAACAGTCGGGACAGGCCGGCGGCGGCGCGCACGTCGCCGCGATCCCCGGAAAGTCCATCGCTGGCGCCGGTGAACAGGTCCGTCAACAGGCTGGCCAAGTCGTCCTGGTCGAGACGGGCCCGGGGGAGGGCAAGGCCGGCGAACCACAGGCCCTCGGCGGCGTGGCCGCGCACCCGGCAGGCTCCTGCGAGCTTCAGCGTCAGCGCCGAGTCGATGGCGCCGCCGGCGACGGCGCGGGCGAACCCCTCGCGCGCAACAACCCCCTCGGCCCCGGTTCCGATCAAAGTGTCGAGCGCGAGTTCGGCCACGGATGCAGGAGAAAGACTAGATAAACGACAGATGCTGGGGCGGCGGACCTTGCGGTGCCGCCAGCTCGACCTGGCCCTTCTGATAGGCGTCGAGGACTTCGTTGACCTTGTGCTGTAGACAAAGCGAGCCGCACATCTTCTGGGCATTGAAGTCGGGCGAGGCGAGATAGTTCATCACCTCCCAATAACGGTCGCTGGACCAGATGTCACGGAATCGCTGCTCGCAGATGTTGCCGATGTGGAATTTCTTGTAACGCTCGTTGAACAGCATGCCGCACGGCGCGACCAGCCCCGACCCCGAGAGCTGGATCATGAACGGCGGCCCGTAGCAGCGCTGATAGCTGCGCTTGTTGCCGGCCATGATCTTCGACCACTTGACGGCGACCGAGTACTCGGCGTCGGCCATCGCCTCGGCCTCGCGCAGCGTGTCGTAGATGCCGTCGTAGGCCCCATAGTCGACGCCCAGGTCGCCGTCCTCGTTGTCCGAGCAGTGCTTGATGATCAGGTAATCGGGCTGCAGCTCCTGGCCGAGGCGTGCCAGCGGCAGGATCTGGTCGGCGTATTCCGGCATCAGCACCATCTGCAGGCCGATGGTCACGTCGAGGCCGTCGCGGCGCTTGATCGCCACCATGTCGCGGACGTTCTGGCACACCCGGTCGAACCACTCCTCCTTGACACCCATGATCTCGGCGTAGCGGGCGCGCTCCCCGGCAGAAATGTTGATGCGCAAATAGGTGAGGTGCGGCAGCACCTCTTCGAGGCGACGTTCGGTGAGCACGAAACCGTTGGTGCCGCAGGCCATTGAGAGGCCAAGCTCGGAGCCGTACCGGACGGCGTCGACGAACACCGGCGAGATGGTGCTCTCGCCATCGGAGACGAAGCTGACACCCTTGACGTCGATCTCGGCGCAGTCTTCGAGGAAGTCGAAGATGACTTTCCGGTTGATGACCTTGCGGTCGTTCTCCTGGAGCATGGCGTAGCAGTACTCGCAGGCGTAGTTGCAGGCCCGGGTCAGCGCCATGTCGATGGTGATCGGCGCGACCCGCTCGCCCTGCTCCCAGGCGCGCACGCGCCCGGCATGCCAGGCGATCTTGGTGCCGTCGAGGATCAGTTCGGTGTGGTCGGTCATGCCGGTCATCGGGATTCTCCCGCATCACTCAAGCGGCGGATCACATTGGTGTCCTTGAGTTCCACCTGATAGAGCTCCAGCCGGGCATCGACCTTCTGTTTGATGCCCGCCTCCAACACCAACATGTGATGCTGCCGATCGCCGGCGGCAAGGCTGCCGTGAAAGCGGACGACGACGCGGACGCCGATTTCGATCGCCACAACCTCGATCTCGTCAGCGGGGAGGCCGTTTTCGGCGGCGATCTCGGTGGTCGCCTTGCGCAGCCTTTGGAGGCGTTCGGAGTCGGTGAGCGCGCGCCACTCGGTGGACGGACCGGAATCGTGCTCGTTGGCGATGGCCGTGTAACCGGTCTTGCGGCGGTAGTCGGCGAAGGAGGCGCGGATCAGCCGCTGCGGCCGGGCGAAGCGGGGATCGGCGGCGATCGGCGTGACGACGCCGGCCAGCGGGCGCCCGGCGGCGGGATCGCGGAGCGCGCGCTCCAGGCGGATGACGCCGTGATCGCTGGCCTCCTGCAGGGGCTGCCCCTCGATCAGCGCGCACAGCCGGTCGAGAAGTGCACCATCGACGGGGTCCGTGGCGCCCCAATGGCCAGCGCGACGGACGGTGTGATTGGCCGGATCGACGAGGAGAACGAGCCGCGCGGCTGCGTCGTCACCTTCAACTCGGACGAGGCCGGCGGCCTCACCAGGGTCGCCCGCATGATCGAGAACCTCGGCTGCCGCCGCGACCGCCGCGGCATAGTGCTCGCCGATCCCGTCTTCGCTGCTCTTTGCCGCGGGAGCCGCGGCATCGGCGATTGGCTCCGCCGGCGGGCGCAGGACCGTAGTCCGGCGGATACCGGGCAACTGCCGGTGCGCCGGCGTCTTGAGGCCGGTGACGACGAGCCGGTAGCCGGCGCCGTTTGCGTCAAGGGTCACGGCGCCATACTCGGATGCGGCAGCGCGCAGGGCGTCGGCATCAAGAGACGCGGCGGTGTCGGCACCTATGGCGATGGCGACGGCCGCCTCGCCTTCGGTGGCGGCGGCATCGAGGATGTTGCAAAGGCTCCGCACCGGGTCCTCGTCCGGCACCCAGAGCTGCAGGAACGGCGCATCGCTGGCCTCGAAGCCGCGCAGGCGATCGACGAGCCCCTGTTCGTAGTCGGCGATCAGGCGGTCGTAGTCGATGTCGGCACCAGCGCCGGTCATTGGAAGAACCCATTCACGGTGTCGGCGACGTAGCGGATGTCGTTGGGCTCCAGGAACTGGTGCACCGGCAACGAGACGATGCGCCCGGCCTGGCGCTCGGCCACGGGAAAGTCGCCGGCCGAGTGGCCCAGCGCCGCCGCCGCCGGCTGCAGGTGGATCGGCACGGGATAGTGGATGGCGCTGCCGATGCCATGGTTGGCGAGGTGTGTGCGGAGGTCGTCCCGGCGGTCGACCTGGACGACGAAGGTGTGAAAGGTGTTGAACTCGTCGTTGCGGCAGGGCGGCCAGAAGACGTGGGCGGGATCGGGCAGGTCACGGTAAAGGCCGACATTGGCCCGGCGCCGCTCGATGACACCATCGAGCAGATCCAAGCGGTGGGTCAGGACCGCGGCCTGGAGGCTGTCCATACGGTCGACGAAGCCCCATTCCACAACGGTGTCGCGGTCGGCGAGCCCGTTGTTGCGGAGTCTGCGGATGCGCGCCGCGATCTCCGCGTCGTCGGTCAGCGCATAGCCGGCGTCGCCCATGGCGTTGAGGTTCTTCAACGGATGAGCTGAAAAGCAGCCGACGTCGCCGAAGGTGCCGGCCATCCTGCCGGCCAGCTTCGATCCCATGGACTGGGCGGCATCCTCGACGACCCGAAGATCGTGCCGCTTCGCGATGGCGGCGATCTCGTCCATGCGGCAGATCCGCCCGGTGAGATGAACGGGCATGATCGCCCGGGTGCGGTCGGATACCGCAGCCTCGACGGCCGTCGGATCGACGTTCTGGTCGTCCAGCACGTCGGCGAACACCGGCGTCGCGCCCACGTGCACGACCGCCGCCGCCGAGGCGATGAAAGAGCTCGGCGGCACGATCACCTCGTCACCCGGACCGATGTCGAGCGCCTTCAAGGCCAGGATGAGGGCGCCGGTGCCGGAACTGACGGCAACCGCGTGGGCGGCGCCGGCGTAGGCCGTCAGCGCGACCTCGAACGCCTCGACATCGCCGCCGCCCACCCACATGCCGCCTTCGAACACCCGCTCGGCGATGGCCATCAACGCGTCCCGGTCGGCGGCGAATTGGGCCGCCATTTCGACGTAGTCCACGCGGCGCATCGATCTTCCTCAGCCGGCGGCGTAGTAGCCGCGAACCGTGTCGATGACGTAGTCCATCTCGGCGCGGCTCAGGTGCTGATCGACGGGAAGGGTGATGGTCTCCGCGGCGGGGCGTTCGGCGACGGGGAAGTCTCCTGCCCTATAGCCAAGGTGGGCGAGCCCCTGCTGGCGGTGCAGCGGAATCGGATAGTGCACCTTGCACTCGATGCCGCGGTCGCGGAGGTGCGCGTACAGCCCGTCCCGGCCCTCGGCGAACACCATGTAGAGGTGATAAACTATTTTCGAGTTAACATCCCGGCGGGGCAGGGTGATCTACGGGATTTTGGCCAGGGCGTCGTCGTAGTAGGCGGCGTTGGCGATGCGCGCCTCGGTGATCGCCGCCGCTTCGCCGATCAGCCAGTTGCCGACCACCGCCTGCAGGGAATCGAGCCGCGAGTTGTAGCCGAGGACGGCGATCTCGTCGCGGCTGACCATGCCGTGGTTGCGCAATAGCCGAAGTGTCGCCGCGAGGTCGTCGTCGTCGGTGACAATGATGCCGGCATCACCCCAGACGTTGAGGTTCTTCAACGGATGCAGGGAGAAGCCGGCGGCGAGGCCCCAGGTGCCGGCCTTGCGGCCATTCGTCGTCGCCAGAATGGCCTGGCAAGCATCCTCGATCACCGCCAACCCGTTGATCTCGGCGATGGCCATGATCCGGGGCATGTCGGCGACGTAGCCGGTGTAGTGGACCGGCATGACCGCCTTGGTCTTCGGGGTGATCGCGGCCTCCAGCTGGCCCACGTCCATGCAGAAGGTGTCGTCGCAGTCGATGAACACCGGCGTCGCGCTGATCTCGGCGATGGCGCCGGCGGTGGCGATGAACGTGTTGGCGGCGGTGATCACCTCGTCGCCGTAACCGACGCCCGCCGCCTTCAGCGAGAGCTTCAGGGCATCGGTGCCGGAGCCGACGCCGATGGCGTGGCGCGTGCCGATGAGATCGGCGAAGCGGGTCTCGAACTCGGTGACCGGCGCGCCGAGGGTGAAATCGCCACTTTCGACCAGCCGCCGCAGATCGTCCCAGAGCGAGCCCACGTCGGCGAACTGCTGGGGGAGGTACGAATAGCGGACCCGCATCCCGGACTCCTTCTGACCGTTCGGAGCCACTAGAAGGGGCCTCGGAACGAGGGATGGGGCACGTCGAGGGGCACGCCTTCGCGGGCCTTGGCGAGGGCGTCGCGGACGCGCCCGGCCGCCGACGCGTCGAGGCCGGCGAGACCTCCGGCGGCCTCGGCGATGTGCTCGGCGCGGGGATAGAACGCCGCGGCGAGGGACCGGGAACTGGGCGTCGGGTGGTCCGGCAAGCCGATGCGCATCGGCGCCGCGCGCAGATCGTCGAAGCAGGCCTCGGTGATCCGCTGGGCGATCTCGGCGCCGACGCCGAAGGCCCGGTTGCCGATGTCAACGGTGACCAGCCGGCCGGTTCGGCGCACCGACTCGGCGACTGCATCCAGGTTCAGCGGCCGAATGACCCGGAGATCGAACAGGTCGACGCCGATGCCCTCGGCGGCCAATGTGTCCACGGCCTGCATCGCCTCCAGGGTCATGTAGGAGACGGCGACCACGGTGACGTCGTCGCCGGCGCGCAACCGCCGCGGGCCGTCGAGCGGTTCCGCCGCCCAGCCCACGTCGACCGCGCCCTCGGTGTAGTGGATCCAGCGGTGTTCCAGCACGATCACCGGATTGTCGTCGGCGATGGCCGAGAGCAGCATGCCCTTGGCGTCGGCTGGCAGCGCCGGGGCGATGACCTTGAGCCCGGGAACGGTGGCGAACATCGCCTCCAGACTCTGCGAGTGCTGCGGCCCCTGGCCCCAGCCGCGCCCGACGACGAGGCGGATGACCAGCGGCACGCGGTGGGCGCCACCGGAGACGTAGTGCAGCTTGGCCGCACTGTTGACCATCTGCTCCATGGCGAGAAGCGAGAACTCGACCCGCTGGTGAACGACGATCGGCCGCTGGCCCATCATCGCCGCGCCGATGGCCATGCCGGTGAAGGCGTTCTCGGCGAGCGGCATCTCGATCACCCGCGACGGCCCGTGGGAGTTGACGAGGCCCACTGTGGTGCCGAACACGCCCTTGGGATCGGCGACGCCCTCGCCGATCACGCAGACGGCGGCATCGGTCGCGAGCGCAACGTCCTGCGCCTCGCGGATGGCCTCGGCGGCGGTGATGGTGCGCGGCTCAGGCATAGACGCCGTCCGCGCCGGTCGCCGGATCGGGGAAGGGGGCCGCGTGGGCGGCGGCAAAGGCGGCATCGATCTCGGCGTCGATCTCGGCGGCGATGGCGCCTTCGGTCTGATCGTCGAGCAGGCCGTGGTGACGCAACTCGGCGGCGAAGCGGCGAACCGGGCACCGGGCCTTCCAGGCTTCGAACTCGGCGGCCGGGCGATAGCCGACGTCATTGTCGTAGTTCGGCCCGCAGTGCTCGCGCCAACGGTAGGTGTCGACGACGACGACGGTCGGTCCGCCGCCGGAGCGGGCGCGGTCGACGGCTTCGGTGGCCATGGCCTCGACGGCGAGCAGGTCGTTGCCGTCGCCGGAAAGCGAAGGGAGTCCGTGGGCAACGGCGACATCGGCCAGGGGCCGCTGCGGCTGGCGGTCGCGGAGGTGCGTATAAACGGAAAACAGGTTGTTCTCGACGAAGAACACCACCGGCAGCGCATGCAGGGCGGCGATGTTGGCACTCTCGTGAAAGGCACCTTCCTCCAGGGCGCCGTCGCCGAGGAAGGCCATCGCCACCCGGTCCTCGCCGCGTTGTTTGAAGGCCAGCGCCGCGCCGACGCCGAGGGGAATCGAGCTGGCGACGATGGGCACGCTGGCCAGCACCCCGGCTGCCGGGTCGAACAGGTGCATGGAACCGCCGCGCCCGCCGCAGCATCCCGTTGCCTTGCCGCAAAGCTCGGCGATCATCGCATCGAGATCGCCCCCCTTGGCGAGATAGTGGCTGTGGCAACGGTGCGAGCTGACGATCTGGTCGCTCGGGCGCAGCGGCGCGCAGGCGCCGACGGCGGCGGCCTCCTGGCCGATGGAGAGATGCACCGGGCAGCGCATCTCCTGCTCGGCATAGCGCTCGGCGATGGCCTCCTCGACGGCGCGGATGCGCAGCATGGCCCGGTAGAGGCCGAGGAGCCGCGCCGCGTCCGGGCTTGGCGCATCGCTGGGCGCGGTGGCGGTCGTGGCCATGCCGGCGGTCATCGCAGGTTCGCCCTCTGCATCTGCTTGATGTTGAAATAGATGGGATTGCCGAGGGGATCGGACACCCGGCCGTTGTCGAACGCCGCCTTCAGGTCGCGGACCGCGTCGGCGATGGTGTGCGCGGGCTCGAAGCCGAGCGCCCGGCGCATCTTCGCCGACGAGACGTGATAGGAGCGGTCATCGTCGGTCGGCTCGACGACGATATCTACAGACCGGCCAAGCGCCTCGCGGACCATCTCGGCGATCTCCATCACCGTGTGGTTCTCGTAGCCGGCGTTGAAGATCTGGGCGTCGATCTTGTCGTCGGGCTGGCTGAGCAGGTTGAGGTACAGCCCGACCATGTCGTCGATGTGGATGTTGGGCCGCTTCTGGGCGCCGCCGAAGACGGTGATGCGGCCGTTGTTGACGGCATGGTTGGTGAGGATGTTGACCGTCAGATCGAGGCGCAGCCGAGGCGCGTAGCCACAGACCGTCGATGGCCGGACAACGACGGTGACGAACCCGGGACGCCGTTCCTCCGCCAGCACGTCCTCGCAGAGCGCCTTGTATCTGGAATAGTCGGTGAGCGGTTCCAGCGGCAGGTCCTCGGTGACCTCGGCTTCGTCTTTGATGCCGTACACCGACGACGACGACGCATAGATGAAGCGCTTCACGCCGGCCTCGCGGGCCGCGACCACGAGCGGCCGGAAGGCATCGTAGTTGATCGACTTGCCGAGCGTCGGGTCGAGCTCGTACGAAGGGTCGTTGGAAATGCAGGCGAGGTGGATCACCGCGTCGCATTCCGCCAGCGCCCGCGCCACCGCGGCCGGATCGCGCAGATCGCCCTCGACCTCGGTCAGCGCCGGCCCCCGCGAGGAGGCCAGCACGTCCCGTCCGTAGAGGTAGAGGTCCAGCACCGTGACCCGGTGTCCGGCGGCAATCAGCGCCGGCACCAGGGCCGAGCCGACGTAGCCGGCGCCGCCGGTCACCAGGACGTGCCACCTGCGTTCGGAGGTCATTCGGTTTCGAATTCCGGGCTGCCGTTCAGCGTCGCAATCATCGACGGCGTCAGCAGCCCGTGGCCAAAATCGGCGGCGACGACCACATCGAACTCGTCGGCGCGGTCGCGGATGATGCGGTCGATCTGGCGCTCGACGTTGGCCGCCGTCGGCGTGTCGTCCATGTCGTAGACCTCGAACAGCTTACGCAAATAGCTGCGGTCAATGAACCGGGTCTTGCGGGTGGTCGGCACGCCGCTGCGGCGGAACGCATGCAGCCGCACGTTGGGCTTCAGGGATTCGCGGATCAGCCGCTCGTACTCGTAGTCGTCGCCGATGGTCGTCACCACTTCGACCTCTCGGCAGAAATTGGCTGCGTGGTTGGCGGCGGCGAACATCCCGCCGGCGAACACCTCGCGGTCGTGGAACAGGGTGGCGATCATCGTCTCCTTGGGCGACTTGCCCATCGCCGAGACGTAGCGGTAGTCGTCGATGATGGCGTCGCCGACCATCAGCACCCGGTAGTCCTTGACCCGGTCGAGAAGCTCGAGCAGCGGCCCGAGCACGTCCTTCTCGCGCTGCGCTTCGAGGAATTCGTCGAGGGTCGGGTCGAATACCGAAAGGTGGCGGTTGATCAGCGACGACGACGAGAACGTCACGTCCTCGGTAAACGCGATTCGCCCACCATGTGCTTCGACGGCATTGCGTTCCTCGACGATGCCGCCGGTCACGTCGTCGTCGGGGTTCTTGTAATCGGAACCCTTGGCGTAGACGTCCGGGCGGATGGTGCGGATGGCGTCGATGGCCTTGGGAGCGTGCTGGATGCCGACGAAGTCGACGCATTCGAGGGCGGCCAGCATCTCGGCGCGCATGCGTTCGGAAAACACCGGCCGGCCCGGGCCCTTGGTGACGAAGGCGTCGGCGGTGATGGTGACCAGCAGCATTGATCCCTCGGCGCGGGCCTGACGCAGGTGCCGGAGGTGGCCGATGTGGATCAGGTCGAAGGTGCCGTGGGCGAGGACCACGGTGGCGCTGGTGGCCTGGGCCTCGCGGGTGATCGCGGAGAGCTCGTCGATGCTGCGGAGCTTGTCCAGCGGGCGGCCATTGGCTGCATCGGCAACAGGCGTCGTCAGGCCGGGCGTGTTGTTCATGCCGGCTCTCCGTCGCCGAGATAGCGGAACCAGTCTGCCGTTGCCTCGCGGATGGCCTCGGGCGACCATACCGGCGCGGCGCGCCAGTGCTCGATGTTCGCCAACATGATGCCGACGCCGTCGGCGAAGGACACCCCGGGCCGCCAGCCGAGGCGGTCGCGGATCAGCGCCGTGTCGGCGTGGGTGCAGTCGGGCTCGCCGGGACGCTTGGGCAGGTGAACGACGGGGCCGCCGAGAAGATCGACAAGCCGGTTGACGCTCTCAGGAATTCCCGAGCCGACGTTCATCACCGCGCCTTCGAGATCCGATCCGGCGGCGGCAACGAACGCCGCGGCGACGTCGGAGACGAAGGTGAAATCCCGCGTTTGGGTGCCGTCGCCGACCACGGTGAACGGCTCACCGGCGAGCTTCTGGGCGAGAAACACGCCAAACACGGCGCCATAGGTGCCTGCTGTCCGCGCCCTAGGCCCGTAAACGTTGAACAGCCGAAGCGACACCGTTGGCAGGCCATAGGTCTGGTGCCAGTGGCCGACGTATTGCTCGCCGATGTATTTGGTCAGCGCGTACGGATACATGGGCCGGGCCGGCGCCGTCTCTGGCGTCGGATAGGCGTCGGGGATGCCGTAGCACGACGACGAGGCGGCGTAGACGAATCGCTTCACCCCCGCCTTCCGCGACGCTTCGAGGACGGCAGCGGTGCCGTCGACGTTGGCGCGGTGGTAGTCCAGCGGTTGCTGGATCGATGGCACGATGTCGGCCAGCGCCGCCAGATGGAACACCCAGTCGGCGCCAGCGAACAGCGGTGCGATGGCCTCGGCGTCGGCGACGTCGGCGGTCCGCACGGCGAGTGCCGGATGCCCGACGAGGGCGGCAAGGTTGTCGGCGGACGCGGTCGAGAAGTTGTCGACGACGGTGACCCGGTGGCCGTCGGCGATCAACCGCTCGACCAGATGGCTGCCGATGAAGCCGGCGCCGCCGGTGACGATCGCGTGCACGGGTTCAGGGTTCACTGGCGCGGGTCCCTTCGGCATCGGCGTTGCTGCGCTGCGCTCCGGCGGGGCGCGAGCCGCCGAGCACCGGACCGCATCCTGGGGCGGGCAAGGTTAGCATCGGATTAACCCCCGACCAAGGTCAGCACCCCTCGATCAACTCGGGGTGGCGGGCGAGGAAGTCCCGGGCGACGCGCGGTGCCAAGCCGACGTTCATGGGATCGGCGGCGACGCGGAAGGCTGATTGGCGGCGTTCGTCCTCGGCGGAATAGATCGCCCGGGCGTCCAGCACGTCCAGCATTTCCAACGTCGCATCTGCGATATCCTCTGGCGTGTTGTCGACGACATCGAGGCCTTGGCGGTCGAAGAACGCCGGCTCCATCGCAGCGAACAAGGGCGGCGCCAGAGCTTCGGCGATGCTCAGCAGCCGTCCGTCGTTGCGCAGGCGGATCAGCTTGGGCAGGAAGATGTCGCCCCGGCAGTAGGGGCACGGGCCCAGCGGGAACCAGTTGGTACCCAGCGTCGGCACGCCGAAGGCGACGGCGGTGCTCGACGGTCCCGAGGCCATGCCGAGATAGAACCGCGCGGCGGCGATCAGATAGACGTCCATCCAGTCGGCGCGAACCTCGCTCAGCGCATAGTCGATCACGCCTTTCATCACCGGTAGCCGCGTCATCGTCGGGTCGCCGAGCCGCACCACCCAGCCGCCGCGCCGGATGATCGCCTCGATCGCCGGCAGGTAGGTTTCGATGTCGGCGTTGCGGTGGCGGTTGTGGTTCCATGGCCGGTCCTCATCGAAGAACCCGGCCTCGCGCACATGCAGCGCGACGAACCAGGCGTCGTCGGGGACGCCGAGACGGCTGAGGACAGCACGGCCGCGGCGGGCGTGGTCCTCCGAAAGGGTCAGCAGTGGCCCCCGCCCGTCCGCCTCCTATATCCCCTGCACGGCGCGGTGCGCGACGTCGCGGTGCAGGGTGCGGCCGTCCGGCAGGGTGTAGTAGTCGCAGAAGATCATGCTGGCGCCGCGGGTTGCTCGCATCTCGTCGATGGACGCCGAGTCGGAGACCACACGGACATGGGGTCCCCAGCAATCGAGCAGGGATTGGTTGACGATCTCCTCGGCGGGGGCGAGGAGCATTGGCTCGGCGCGGTCGATGAGGCCAAGCTCGCGGACCTTGAGGTAGAGGTCGATCTTCGCCGCCATCTCGCCGAAGTAGCGGCAGATCACCGTTGCCGGTGACAGCAGGTGGACCAGAGGCGCGCCGACTTCGCGGGCGTTGTCGCGGGCGTTGCCGTAGAGCCGATCGATGCCGGCGCGGTAGGCGGTGGACGATTCCTCGTAGCGGCCCAGCCGGAACAGCACGTCGCCCAGGCGGAAGACGAAGTCGATCACCGCCGGATAGTGGGGGTGGGCGAGGGCGTAGACCTCGGCGGCCTTCTCGGGCTCGCCCTTCAGCAGGTGGATGTGGCCGAGCCCGTCCAGGAGACGTGCCGCGTCATCGTCCCAGACGCCGTGGGCCAGCGCGCGGCGGATGTAGGGCTCGGCGTCGAGCTGGGTCTTGCGCACCGACATCATGATCAGGCCAATGCGGCGGTTGATCTCCAGTCCCTTGGGATCCTGGCGGTACTCGTCCAGCAGCCGCGCCTGTTCGGCGAAGGTGACGTCAGGCATCCCCGCTCCCTTCGGTGCCGTCGACGCGTTCGGCGAGCACGAGACGGATCAGCAGCGCCTCCTGGAGGCCGTGGTCGTGGACCATCAGCGGCACCGGCCGATACTCCGACGACACGACGCGATAGCCGCAATCGGGCAGGATGCTGTCGTAATTGTGGATCATCAGCACGCCGTCCCAGTGCACCGTGTCGACGGGGTTGGCGGCGAAATTCGGATAGTCGAGGGTCGGCACGCAAATGCTGAAGTACTCGGCGGCGAGGATTTTCTCGACGCCATGGTCGTGGCAGCACCGGTAAACGGTCTTCAGCGCCTCCGGCAGCATCACATCGGCCGTCCGGCAATGGGCCAGCAGCGTCGTTCCCGGCCGCTCGGCGAGGGCGCCGAGCAGCGCGTTGAGGTCGGAGGAAAACATCAGGTTCGGCGCCTGGAAATTCGCCCGGTTCAGTTCGGTCGCGGTCTCGGCGATGTCATACCCGGCCCACGTCGTTTCCGGATGGCGCCCGGCGAGGGCGGCTTCGCGAATTCCGCAGAGAGTCCCAAAATTGACGACCTTCCGCAGGTCCGGTTCGGCGGCGATCAGCGCCTCGATCCGCTCGAACATCACAGTGTTGGTCCAGGCATTGACCGAGCGCAGAGCCTTTTCCTCGGCGCAGTCTTCGCGGTGGGTTCGCCACAGTGCACTCACGTGGTCGGGCTGGGTGTAGGCTGCCGGCGAGCCGATCTGACCGAACGCGCCGCCGTCAACGCGCCGCCGGGCGATGGCGTCGGCAAGCTGCGCGCTCCAGTCGCGGTCCTCCTGCTGGCGCCGGCGGATTTCGTCGGCGGGAGCGGCGGCAAAGGCGCGCGCGACGGCGACGCGGGACTCCACGATTTCGCCGGCACAGAACAGCGCCGCGGCGCGCTCGAGCAGGATCGAACGGGCGTCAACGCGCGCGGCGACGCCGCGGTCGAGGATATCGGCGGCGCGCCTGTGGTCGCCCTCCAGCATGGCCAGTTTGGCCAGCATCCGATAGGCGAAGCGGACAGGACCACCGAGCCCGGCAAGACGGTCCTCGTCGTCGGACTCCGCCGGCCGGCTGCCGATGAGACCGCGCACCGCAAGCTCGAGGCCGAGGAACGACGGGCTAAACTGTCTTAGTTCGGGCGTCGCTGCAGCCTCAAGGCGCGCCGCCGCGGCCGGAGGATCGGCGGCCAAGGCGTCGACGGTGTCCTGCATAGCGTCCTCATGGGCCGGATCGGACAGGCGGTCGAGGAACCGGACTAATCCGCGAAGGCCCTGGATTGCGTAATCCGTTGCCGGCGCCGGGGCGAAGGCGGTGGAACGCACATGTCTCCAGACGGCATTGGTCAGCGGTTTATCGTCGGCCGTCGCGTCAGGCTCGCCGCCGAGGGCAAGGAGGGCGCCGGCATGGATTCCGCGCAGGGACTCCGAGGGTCCATGGCGTGAAATCCCGTGAGCGGCGATATCCCTTGTGGCGGCGAGGTCGCCCCGAGTCGCTTGTCTGCCGGCGAGGATTGCGCAGGCAACCGCGCTTTTTTCGGGCTGCTCGCCAAGACGACGTTCCAGCTCCGCGGTGGCCTCCGAGTCCTCATCGGAACGGAGCGCCAGTTCGAGGGTGGTTGCCATCGTGCTGTCGCCTTCGGCGCGAACGCGTCCAATCAAGGACCGCGCGGCGTAGCGGTCGTCGCTAAACGCTTCCAGGATGGCGTCCACGCTGGCGTCCTGGGCCTCCGCCGTCAGCGACCCGGCCGCGGCCAACACCTTCGCCGTGCCGGCGATGTCAGCCGGCGTGATGGGACCGTCTAGCGCCGCCGCCAGCGAGTCACGCAGTAGGCTCGGCCAGCCGTCAGCGAGGTACGTTGGGCTTTTCATGCCGAGGGCGAGAAACCAATGTGCGTCGCCGAAGCGGCCCTGGACTTGGCAGATGCGGGCCAGCTTCAGGGCGAGCAGCGGGTCGGCGACGCCCGCGTCGATGGCGCGTTCGAGCCCGTCCCGCAACTCGGCAGCCCGCGGGCCATCCGCCGCCAGATCGGCGAGGTCGAAGGCGTCGGCGGTGCTCATGACCGCGCCCCGGCGAGGAACGGGCGGATGTAGTCGTCATCGCCGAACCGCCCGCGATAGCGCTCTATCTCGTGGTGCAGATCGTCGACGAAACCGTGGCGCTTGATGAAGGTCAACACTCCGAGCACGAAGTCCCGTTCCACGTAGCGCTTGGCGGCAATTCGCTTCAGCACCTCGACGGCGTCGGCGATTTCTCCCCGCTGTTCGAGGACGTCAATCGCCGAGCCGATGCGCGCATACGCGCGGTCCGAGGGCACCACCGGAAGGCCGGGCTCGGTGAGGATGGCGGCGACCATACGCATGATCCGCACCTCTTTGTCGAACGCCGGTCCTCGCGTGGCGAGGGCGGCATCGAATCGACTGCGATAGCGGTTGTAGAGCCGCCGGTCGTAGACGTTTTGGTCCTCGATCTGGCGGAGGATCGTCTCTGGGTAGCGTTCGCGTGCCGCCGGGGCACGGCCGTCGCTGAGAACCTGGCGGTTGAGCGAGAACAGCGGCCCGCATCCCAGCGTCCCTTGCAGGTCGACCATGCTCTCGACGAACCTTTCGCGCATCAACACACAGGAGAAATGGGTCTCCAACGTCTCGACCGCCTGCTCGTAGTAGGCCGCTGTCGTCGCCATGTTCGGAGATACCGGGCGCTCATTGACGAAGTCGAAGGGTTCCGGATCGGCCTCCATGTGGCCGAGGCCACAAATTCGCCGGACCATGCCGTCGTGCGATTCGAAGTCCTCCGCGAGCCATCGGGCGCAATCGAGCCGCCGGCCCTGAAGCGTGCAGTACCGCTCGTAGCGCGACAGCAACCGATCCACCGGATCGCGCAGCATGGTGAAATAGACACACGGGCGCGGCACATGCCGGTGCGCGCCGTAGAAGAAATGGCCCATGTAGATGGGATGCGAATCCCTAGCGGCGGCGGTTCGAAACGCATCGTAGGAGACGTATTCATTGTCGATCGTTCCGCCGAGCTTGAATGCCGCCTCGAGGCCGAACTCCTCCTGCAGGATGGCGCAGACCGCGAGACCCGCCGAGCGCGACTGGTGAAGGAAGATCAGCGCCTTGCCGCCGAACGGGTCCGAAACCAGGGTCATTGGTTCGCCGTCAGGTCGAGAACAGCCCGGGCGCGGTGACGCCAGGTATGGCCGGCCTCGAGGCGTTCGCGGGCACGCGCGACCCGTTGGGTGTTGTCCCCATCGAGCGCGCCGCGGATCGCGGCCCCGAAATCGGCCGGATCATCGACCAGTTCGACGGTGTCGCCGAACGCTTCCACCCAGAACGATGACCACGTCGAAACGACGAGCGCGCCGCGAGAAATCCCCTCGAACACCCGCTCGTGAGAGCCGGTCTGCGCCGACATGGCGTTGACGACGACTTTCGCGCGGCGAATGAGCGCCATGACGTCCCCGGTTTCGAGCGGGCCGGCCAGCGTGGCCCGAGGGTTCCGCTCGGCCAACGATTCCCAGCCCAAGCCACAGATCACAGCGCCGGGTATATCGAGCATGGAAAGCGCCGCCTGCCATCGGGCCACCTGGCGGAGATAGTAGTCGACATGATCGGCCATCAGCAGCATCGCCACTTCGTCCGGCCGGGCAAGACGCTGACCAAACACCGTCTCGGTGATCGAGCCGATGTCCCGTTCGGGCGCGGCATTGCAGGCATCGACGATGTCATTCAGCAGGGATTCCTTGTAGCGGCCGAACCTTTGCCACCCTTCGCGCAACGCCTCGGGCGGCTTGCCGTAGTGAAGGCTTGCAGCGAGCACCGCGGGCACGTCGCGCTCCGTCCATGCCAATGCCGGTTCCGGCGTCGCACCGTGCGGTAGGCAGTGGATGCGCGCGGGGACGCTGTCGAACCGCTCGGCGATGCGGCGGGCGAACGGCAGGTGGGTCGGCGAGAAAACACTGGCCTGGGCCTTCGGCAACGCGGTCAGCACGTCCATCATGTAGATCGCCGAATGGTAGGGCGGGTCGGCGGTGTAGAGCACCAGGGGGATTCCGCCGAGGCCGGCATCCCGGAACCGCGCCGGCGGAACCTTGAAGTTCAGATTGACCACGGCGCGGACCGCGCCCGCGCGGGCCTGCTCGCCGGCCGCGGCGAGCCCGTCGGCGGTGATCCACAGGTCGCGGACTGCATAGCCCTCGGCCTCGAATCCCCGGCCAAGCTCGTCGATCATCCGGTGCATGTAGCCGTGCCGCGACACCCCCTTGACCACATAGACGGTTGCGGGCTCAGCGGCCACGGACCGCTCCAACGATGCGCAATAGCTCGGCGGCCCGGTGATCCCATGTGTGGGCGGCGAGGAATGCCTGGTGCCCGCGCTCTGCTTTCGCCTGCGCCTCGTCGGGATGGGCGGTGTAGTAGGCGACGGTGTCGGCGAGGTCCTCCGGTTCGGCGAGGAAATGGACGGCATCCGCGCCGAACGCCTCGCGCAGGAACGTGGACTGGGTGGAGATCAGCAGACAGCCGTGGGCGGCGGCATCGAACATGCGTTCGTGGCTGTCGTAATAGTCGGGGAGCAGGTTCACGGCGATGCGTGCGCGCCGCATCAGGGCTTGGACGGCGGCGGCGTCGTTGGCGCCGGAGAACGTTGCTCCACCCGCGGAGGCCGCCGCCAAAGGGCCCCAGCCGTCACCGCAGATCACCGCGTCCTGCATGTCCGCGAGCCCTTGGACGGCGCGCCAACGCACGCGTCCGCGTAGGTACATGTCGACGATCTTCATGTGGGGGCAAACCTGGCCGGCCGACAGGTTCTCGTCGCCGGCCAGAACGTCGATGGCGGCATGCTCCAAAGTCTCGTGGGCGCCGTCATCGATGCGGGCGACAATGGCCTCCAATGCCGCGGCCCGGTGCTCTCCGTACCGCTGCCAGTCGGCCCGTTCCGCCTCAGGCTCCCGTTCCAGGCCATAGTTGCCGGTGAAGACAATGGAGATATCGCGTTCGCTCCAGGACACGGATTTCTCGATCGCCGCGGCGGCATGGGGGAGGACGTGGGTGGTCCGGGGCCTCGGGTGGAGCCGGTCGGCAAATCGGGCCTGGCTCTCGCTCGTATGGCTCAGGTGCACCAACTCGAACTGGCCGATGATCTGGTCGCAAAAGGGAAACACCGCGTATGGATGGTCGAGCATATAGAGGAACACCGGCGTTTCGCGCAGCCAGTCGGCGCCGTTGACGAGGACGTTGAGCCCGACGTTCATTGACACCAGGAGACCGATCCGACCGTCGAGCGCGAGAGCCTTGAAAGCGCGGGCGCTGGCCGGTTCGGAGGTATCGAAATCGATGCAGTCACGACCCTGTGCCGCGATCGCCGCTTGCAGCCCGTCCGTCAATCGGTGGACGTTGTTGTGAGCGGCAACACCCCGTACGAACGCGATCACGGTGTCCGGCATCGATGGTCCCTGGTAGGCGACGTTGGCGATTTTCGCTATTAGCTGATTCGTAAGCCGGCACCACTATTGCCCGGTTTCACTCTCGGATTGGTTAACGAATTTGCATCGGGACCGATGAGGACCGGCGCCGTGGCAGTGCGCATCATACCCCGGCTCGAGATCAAGGGGCCAAACCTGGTCAAGGGTGTTCGTTTCGAAGGACTGCGCGTGCTCGGCAAACCCGAAGCGTTTGCCGCGGCGTATTACGAAGCGGGTGCCGACGAACTGATCTATGTCGACGCCGTGGCCAGTCTTTATGAACGCAACAACCTGCTGGAGATCATCGAGCGGACAGCCAGCGAGATCTTCGTGCCGCTGACCGTCGCCGGAGGTCTGCGGAAACTCGACGACATCCGCGAAGTCCTGCGCGCTGGCGCCGACAAGGTGGCCCTGAACACCGCAGCAATCCGTCGGCCCGAGCTGATTTCGCAGGCGGCGCAAAAGTTCGGCTCGTCGACCATCGTAGTCTCCATCGAGGCCATTCGTCACGGCGACGGCCGTTACGAGGCCTATACGGATTTCGGCCGCGAGAGTTCCGGCGTCGACGCCATCGAGTGGTCGCAGCGCGCGGTCGAACTCGGTGCCGGGGAACTGCTGGTGACGTCCATCGACCGCGACGGCACGGGCAGGGGGTACGATCTGGAGTTGACCGGTTGCATTGCCCGTACCGTGCCGGTCCCGGTGATCGCCGGTGGCGGCGCGGGCAAGTCAGGGGACGTGCATGACGTCATCACCGAAGGTGCCGCCGACGCTGTCAGTGTCGCATCGCTCCTTCACTATCATCTCTCCGGTAGGACTGCCGCGGATGACTCCGCTTTCGCCGCGGAAGGCAACATCGAGTTCCTCCGCGCCGGCGGCGCCAACCCGCGAATCGACGCCTGTGACTTGAGCGAATTAAAGCGGCTCTTGGCGGACAGGGGTGTAAGCGTGAGGCCTACACAGGAGGCGGCGTGATGGTGCGAGTCGCCGTGGTCGATTATGGGCTCGGCAATCTCTACAGCGTCTGCCGGGCCTGTGAACACGCTGGCATGGAAGCGACGATCACCGGTTCGGCCGATGATCTCGCCGCCGCCGACGCCATCGTGCTGCCTGGCGTCGGTGCCTTCGCCGACGCAATGGCGGCGCTAAACGAGCGCGGACTGAGCGAAGCCCTGAGACACTTGGCCGCCGACGGCAAACCGTTGTTCGGCATCTGCCTCGGCCTGCAGCTCCTGATGACCGAGAGCCACGAGTTCGGCATTCATCCGGGGTTGGGGCTGATCGACGGCGTCGTCGAGCGGCTGCCGGCAAACGGCGGTCGAAAGGTCCCGCAAGTGGGATGGAGTGCAATCAATCCTCCCGCCGGCGTCGACTGGACCGGCACGGTACTTGATGGTGCTGCCGACGCGTATGTCTATTTCGTCCATTCCTACTATGTCCGCCCTGCGGACCCGTCCGTGGCGTTCTCCGAATCCCGGTTCGGTCCATTGGTTTTTTGTTCCAGCGTTCGCCGGGGCAATGTCTTCGGCTGCCAGTTTCATCCCGAACGCAGCGCTTCTCAGGGTCTCGCCATCTATCGCAATATGGCGCGTCTGCTCACCGACGGAGGGTGCTGGTGACGGCGCACGACGGCCTCGAGGCTTATTACGGCCTGCCCCGGCAGGTGACGTACTGCAAGCGCTGCGTCATGTCGAACCAGCGCCCGGCGTCGACACCCGAGTTCCGCCACGGAACCGACCGCAGGGCGACATTTCTAAGGATCTGGGACGACGGGATCTGCGATGCCTGCCGCTATGCCGAGCGCAAAGCGGAGATCGACTGGGACGCCCGCGAACAGGAGCTGGTTCGGCTCTTGGATGCGCACTGGCGATCGGACGGCGGCTACGATTGCCTGGTGCCTGGAAGCGGCGGCAAGGACAGCTGTTATGCCGCCCACGTGCTCAAGTACCGCTATGGCATGAACCCGCTGACGGTGACGTGGCCGCCGATCCTCTATACCGACGTGGGTTTGCGCAACTTCCGCGCATGGGTCGAGACCGGCGGCTTCGACAACGTCACATTCAAACCCAACGGACGGGCGCAGAAGCTGCTGACGCGGCTGGCCATCGAAAAGCTGATGCACCCGTTCCAGACGTTCATCCTCGGCCAGAAGAACCTGGCGCCGAAGACGGCGATGAAGTTCGACATCCCGCTGGTATTCTCCGGCGAACCCGAGGCCGAGTATGGCAATCCCATCGCCGAGACGAACTCGTCGCTTCGCGACAAGTCTTACTTCTCGATGCAGGACTTGTCGGAGGTTCTGCTGGGTGGTGTTTCCGTACCCGAACTGTTGGAGGTCCACGGACTGTCGCTCAACGAGCTGTCCGCGTACCTGCCACCCGACCACCGCGAGCTGGAGCGGAAGCGGATCGAGGTGCACTACCTCGGTTATTACCTCAAATGGACGCCTCAGGAAGCCTACTACTACGCGGTCGAGAACTGCGGATTCGAGGCCAACCCCGTGCGGACCGAGGGAACGTATTCGAAATACAACAGCCTCGACGACAAAATCGACGGCTTCCACTACTACACGACGTGGATCAAATTCGGCCTCGGCCGCGCCACCTACGACGCCAGCCAGGAGATCCGCAACCGTCACCTGACCCGCGACGAGACCGTCGCGTTGGTGAAGCGATTTGACGGCGAGTTTCCCGAGCGTCATTTCGCCGAAGTGATGGACTACATCGGCATGACGCAGGATCAGTTCATGGGCCTTGTCGACGGCTTCCGCTCGCCGCACCTGTGGATGAAGGAAGCCGGGGAGTGGGTCCTGCGCCACCCCGTGTGGGAAGGCCAGAACTAGCGAGTGCCGCGGCGATGAATGCGCCCAGGACGCCCTTTTCCGACGGAGATTTTGCCCGCTTCACCGTGGCGCCGAAAGTGCCGATGGCCGAGGTGCTGAGGCTGATCGACGTCAACGGCGAGGGCGTCGCCCTGGTGATCGACGAGGATCGCCGGCTCACCGGAATCGTGACCGACGGCGATATCCGCCGCGCCATACTTGCCGACGCCGACTTTGCCGAGCCGGTCGCCCGATTCGTGGACAGGAAGGCCGACACCGCCTGGGATCATCCGCTGACAGCGCCGCTTGGCACGGCGCCGGACCAGCTGCTTAGCCTGATGAACGTGCGCCTGATTCGTCACCTGCCACTCGTCGACAGTGACGGACGCCTCGCCGGGCTGGCGCTCAAGAGCGAGCTGGAGGCGGATCGTGAACTTCCGGTCAGCGCTGTCGTCATGGCCGGCGGATATGGCGCCCGACTGCGCCCGATGACTGATGCGGCGCCCAAACCGATGCTGAAGGTCGGCGACAAGCCGTTGATCGAGCACGTGGTCGGCCAGCTCCGCGACTCGGGCATCCGCGACGTCTGCGTGACCACCCACTACCGTGCAGACCAGATCCGCGAACACCTCGGCGACGGCAGCGGCCATGGTGTCGACGTGCGCTACACCTTCGAGGAAGAGCCGCTCGGCACGGCCGGCGCACTGGCGATGTTGGCCGGAACGCAGCGGCCGTTGCTGGTGGTCAACGGTGACGTCCTCACTGCTGTCGACTACCGGGCGATGCTCAGCTTCCACCGCGAGCAGGGAGCAGAACTGACGGTCGGCGTGCGCCGCCACGTCGTTTCGGTGCCGTTCGGCGTCGTCGAGGCCGAGGGAACGCGGGTCCGCGGCATCGTCGAGAAGGAGGCGACCATTTTCATCAACGCTGGTATCTACCTGCTGGAGCCGACCGTGCTTGATCACATCCCTCAGGGCCAGCGCACCGACATGACCGAAGTGATCGCCAAGCTGGTCGCCGCCGATGCCGTGGTCGTCAGCTTCCCCATCCACGAAGACTGGATCGACGTCGGTACAGTCGAGGACTTCGCCCGCGCCGGCGTTGCCAGGGGCGCGTCGTGAGCCTCAGCGGACGGAACGTGCTTGTCACTGGCGCCGACGGCTTCATCGGCAGCCACCTCGCCGAACGGCTGGTAGACGAGGGCGCTCGCGTAAGAGCGCTCGTCTGGTACAACGCTTTCGGCCGGTCCGGCTGGCTGGACGACACCGACGTCCGCGGCGACATCGAGATCGTCGCAGGCGACGTTACCGACTCCGAGTCCATGCGTGCCGCTGTGGTCGGCACCGAAATCGTCTTTCACCTCGCCGCACTGATCGCCATCCCTTATTCCTACGCCGCACCCCGCTCGTACCTGCGCACGAATGCCGAGGGGACGTTGAACGTGTTGCAGGCAGCCAAGGACACCGACGTCGCCCGCGTCGTTCACACGTCGACGAGCGAGGTCTATGGCACCGCCCGGAAGGTCCCAATCACCGAAGACCATCCTCTGCAGGGGCAGTCGCCCTATGCCGCCTCGAAGATCGCCGCCGACAAGATGGCCGAGGCCTATCACCTGTCATTCGGTCTGCCCGTCGTCACGGTGCGTCCCTTCAATACCTACGGACCGCGGCAGTCGGCGAGGGCGGTTATCCCGACCATCGTCACCCAGGCGCTGAGGGGCGGCCCGGTGCGGCTCGGAAACCTGCATCCGACCCGCGACCTCACCTTCGTTGCCGACACGGTCGACGGCATGGTGCGGGCGGCGAGCGCCGAGGGCGTCGAGGGACGGACCCTCAACCTCGGCACCGGACAGGAAATCAGCATTGGCGATCTGGCGGAAGCCATTGGCCGTCTGCTCGGACGTCCACTGGAGGCCGAGGTCGAGAGTCGCCGCGTGCGGCCACCGGCGAGCGAGGTCGAGCGCCTTTGCGCCGATGCGGGCCAGGCCGCCGACATGCTGGGCTGGCGGGCGGAGGTCGATCTGGAGCGGGGACTTGAAGCGACCATCGCCTGGATCGGCGACAACCTCGACCGATATCACCGGGACGGATATGTCCTCTGAGCCGGATCACCGGCGGATTCCGCTGTCGGTTCCGTCCCTCGAAGGTAACGAGCGCGCCTATCTTGCCGAGTGCATTGAGACCAACTGGGTCTCTTCTGCCGGACCATTCGTCGGCCGATTCGAGGCCGCCGTCGCCGAGGCCGTTGGCGCCGATCACGCCGTCGCTACGACCAGCGGCACTGCGGCGTTGCATGTCGCATTGCAGGTCGCCGGCGTTGGCCAAGGGGATGCCGTGGTGACGTCGGCGTTGACCTTCGTCGCCACCGCCAACGCAGCTTGCTATCTCGGCGCCGAACCGGTGTTTGCCGACGCCGACGCTGAAACCTGGCAGATGGACCCCGACATCGTCGTCCGCTACCTGACCGATGGATGCGAGCAGCGGGGAGGCGGGGTGCACGATCGGTCCACCGGGCGGCGGGTCGCCGCCGTGCTGCCTGCGCACGTCCTTGGACATCCGGTCGACATGGAGCCGATCGTCGCCGCCGCTCGAGCGCTACGGGTGCCGGTGGTCGAAGACGCCGCCGAAGCCCTCGGTGCGACCTACCAGGATCAGGCGGTCGGTACGCTTGGCGACATCGGTTGCTTCAGCTTCAACGGCAACAAGCTCGTCACCAGCGGAGGCGGCGGCATGGTCGTCACGAACGATCAAAATGCCGCCGAACGTGTCCGCCACCTAACCACCCAGGCGAAAAGTGATCCCGTCGAGGGCATCCATGATACCGTTGGCTACAACTACCGCCTGACGAACATTCAGGCAGCGGTGGGCTGCGCGCAGATCGAGCATTTGGCCGACTTCGTCGAGTCTCGGCGTCGGGTTGCCGAACGCTACCGGACAGCCTTCGCCGGTATTCCTGGACTCGCGTTCATGCCCGAAGCCACCTGGGCGCTCAGCACCTTCTGGCTCTCGACGGTGCTCGTCGATGCGGATGAGGCCGGCATCGACCGGCGGGGCTTGGCTGCGAGACTCGACGCCGCCGGAATCGAATCCCGGCCGTTGTGGCAGCCGCTGCACCACAGTCCCGCGCATGCCGGCGCCAAGGCTTTGGGCGGCGCCGTTGCCGACCGGCTGAATCGTGACGCATTGAGCCTGCCGTCGTCCGCGTCCCTGACCGAAGCGGATCAGGGCCGTGTCATAGATACCGTTCTCGCGTCGGTGCGATGAGGGTTCCCGAGCGCTTCACACACGACTGCGCCAACTGTTGCGGCATGTGCTGCGTGACGCTGAAGTTCGAACGCTCCGACGAGTTCGCCATCGACAAACCGCGGGGCCAGCCGTGCCCGAACCTGAGTGCGGACAACGTCTGCACCATCCACGACCGTCTGACCGAGGAGGGGTTCCCGGGGTGCGTGGCGTGGAGCTGCTACGGGGCGGGCCAGCGCGTCCAGGCGATGTACCCGGGAGTGACGTGGCGGGATGATCCGAATCGGGCGACGGAAATGTTCGATCGCATGATGCTGGTCCGTGTGGTGCATCGGCTGATCATCAAGATCATCGAATCGTCCGATGCCCCGGATGGCGATCCGCTGCCGCCGGCAGCCCGGATCCTCGACGACCTCGCCGGCGATCCCACACGGTTGCCGTCGATCGCCGATCCCGAGGCGGCCGAGTCGATCATCCTCGATATCGTCCGCGAGGCCCTCTCTGACGATCGATCCAATCCGGCATGACCAAAGGGTCCACCGGACTTGAGGGCGGCAAGAAGTTGATCTTGCTGGCCAACGTGAGGACCGCGAGCAACTCGATCATCGCCGCTTTCCAGGAGGCGCTGGGCGGCGAGGCCGTGTTCCACCTCCGTGCGGGATTTTCCGATGGTCCCGGATCGTATGGCGATTTCCTGCGGTCCGCCCGCCGAGATGTCCATGCTGTCTACGCCGGGCACTTCGTGTTCGGGGCTCACTGCCGCCTGGGTTCGCCCGTCGAATACGTCACCACGGTTCGCGAGCCCGTCGACCGCGTGTTGTCGCAGATCTCGGCCATCCGTGCCGCCTCGGGCGCCGATCTCGACGTCCCGGCGTGGCTCGACCGCTACCCCGAGGCCAACAACGGCATGGTCAAGCGGCTCTGCGGCTACGGGCTGATGCCGGGCTCAAGCCATGTCTACGACGGCCTGAACGACCGGCTGCTGGACGGGGACGTCGAGGTCGGCGATTGGCACCTGGAGCAGGCGATTGCCCATATCGACCAGTTCTTCCGGTGCGTCCTGCTGTTTGGAAGGCATACGGAAAACCTGCTTCTGTTGGAGCGGACCTACGGCACAGGTCCGCTGTTTCTCCCTGCACCGGCATTTCGTCAACACGTCGCCGCCAATGGGCCGCGAGGGCGTCCCGGCGCCGGTCATTCGGGAGATCGAGGACCGCAACCGCCTCGATTCGAAGCTGTACGAGATCTGCCATGCACGGTTCGAGGCGCTGATTGCCTCCCAGGAGTCAACGTTCGCCGAAGCGGTCGATACGATGCGCCTCGTTGGCTTGGTGCTCGGCGGCGGTGATCGGGGCGTGCTCTCCGACGAACAGCTGATGGGGCGCCTCTACGCCCTCGCCAATCTGCTATTTGAGCGGGGAGAAGGGGATCACGCCGTCGCCGTTCTACAGCGATTCTCGGCGAAGAGGGTGATTGGGGAGCGATTCTGCCGCGGCGTCCTGCGCTTGATCGGCGAACACGGTAGCGACGACGCTTTCGACCGCGAGGCGGCGGGCTATCGGGCCCGTTTCGGAGAGGAAACATTCCTTTCCGAGGTTTGCGAGTCTCGCGAAGGACGCCGCAGCGGTCCCTGATCAGCGCCTACGCCCCGGCGAACGGGACGTGATGGCCGTTAACCACAGATTCAAAAACGCGTGTCAAAATCAGCAGCGATGTGCTAAACTTCCTAATCGCGTGAGAATCGCGCGTAGGAAAAGTCGCTTCCTAGAAAAGGTAGAGCCCTTAATGGCTGACATTACGCTTTCGGAAGCAGTACGTTCTAACCTGCTTTCCCTCCAAAGAACCACAGGTCTGATCGACAGGACGCAGGGTCGTCTTTCGACCGGCCTCGAAGTTGCGAGCCCGATCGATGACGCCATCTCGTTCTTTCAGGCGAGGTCGTTGAGCGATCGTGCTGGCGACTTGAACGCTCGGAAAGACGGTATCGATCAAGGTGTGAGCGCCCTCGAAGCAACACTTGCCGCGACCGACGCTATTGAGGATCTGACTAACCAGCTCAAGGGTATCATCGACTCCGCACGAAGCGGTGACAAGTCGCAGCGGGCTGAGTTCGACGATCAGATCACTGAGTTGGCCAACCAGGTCCAGAAGCTGGTCGACGACGCGTCCTACCAGGGTCTGAACCTGCTCAACTCAACGGCATCGACCCTGTCGGTGCGGTTCAGCGACAAGGCCGACTCGAAACTGGACGTTGACGGCGTCAACTTCAATATCAGCTCGTACTTCCAGGACACGGCTTCGGCGGCCGCAAGCGCGGGCGCGGCGAGCCTCGTGCTCACCGCCCTTGGCTTCACCGCGGGCGGTCTGTCGAGCTTCAGCCTGTCCCTGGCCGGCGAGCTGGCGTCGTTCAATGACATGGCCAACCGGGCGACGACGGCGCTCGACAACACCATCAGTAACCTCCGCGCCCAGGCGGCATCGATCGCGACCAACGCGGCGATCCTCAGCGTGCGCCTTAACTTCACCGAGGAGTACGTGAACGTCCTCGAGGGCGGTGCCGCCAAGCTGACGGTCGCCGACCTCAACGAGGAAGGCGCCAACCTCCTGGCGTTGCAGACCCGTCAGCAGTTGGGTATTCAGTCGCTGTCGTTCGCCGGTCAGTCGGAGCAGTCGATCCTCGGCCTGTTCCGTTAGTCGGCGCGAATCATTTCGCTTCTGTCGAGGGGGCTTCGCGCCCCCTCGATTGATTTCAGGACACAGGCGAGCGAATTTCGCGGAACCCGGCCAATGCCACTGAAGCTCCAAATAAAGAAGGGACAGAAAATAATAATAAATGGGGCGGTGGTCGAGAATATAACGTCGCACAACGTCTCTCTTCTTGTGATGAACAATGCAGCTATTCTCAGGGATTCAGATATTTTGACCCCTGAGCAAGCCGCTACACCTGCGAGCCGCATTTATTATGCACTGCAATGCTTATATTTATTTCCAGAAGACAGAGAAGAGCATTTACCGCTTCTTAACCAGTTTGCTCTTAGTTATCTTGAGGCGGCACCGAGTTCTCGTCCGATTGTCGACGGGATCCGGAAGCTCGTGGATGAGGGGGGGTTGTACCAGGCCCTGAAGAAGGGTCGCGAACTGATCGCCCACGAACGGAAGGTTTTGTCCCATGTACAGGAAGGACGCGATAAAGAAATACGCGGCGCTACCAGCGGCGGGAAACCCGCGCGAGGCTGAGGCCTGGGCGATGAGCCAAGCTGCGCTCCGGATGATGAGCGCCAAGGAGCAAAATGACAAACAGGCGATGGTCGATGCCGCGCGCTTGAACTGGCGCCTTTGGACGATCATCCAAGCCGATCTGTTGTCCCCCGAATCCTCCGTGCCCGATGATATCCGCTCCAACATGCTGTCGCTGTCCAATTTCGTCGACAAGCATACGGTTGCCTTCCTCGCCCAGCCACAGCCGGAGAAGCTGGACGTCCTGATCAACATCGATCGCGAACTGGCACGCGGTCTCTACGATCGCCCGGACGCGCCGGCCGAGGAGACCGGCGGTGCCGCCCCCACCGAGACTCCGCCGACGGCGACCACCGCATGATGCAGGACTCTGCGGTGCGGAACGGGGATACGCCAGGGTCCCTGGAACAACTGCACGACCGCGTCGCCGGGGCGGCCGATTCCGGTGCCTGGGATACCGTCCAGAAGGAATGTGACGCGTATTTCGCTGCCGGCGGCCATTCGGCGGAAGCGCACTACCTGAGCGCGTTGTCCGCGTTCGCCGGTGGTGACTTCGCCGCGGCCCTGGCCCATGCGCAGCGGGCGATGGCCATTGACTCCAATGTGCGCGAATACGCCGAGTTGCTCGCCGTACTGTCGGCGCTGGTCGGGAACATCCAGGACAGCAGCTACTACGGCAAGCTGGCCACGGCGTTGCCGTCTGCCGATGCCATCGGGCGGCTGAAACTTCCGGACGGACTGCCGGACTTCTCCATGGCGTACCTTCGCATCGAGCGGCGGCCTCTCCTGCGCCGTGCCGTCGCGGCGATGGAGCTCGGCCAGTGGACCGAAGCCGAGAACTGGTTCGGTCAGCAGTTCGATATCGATCCGACCTGCCGCGAGGCCTGTCTGGGCCTTGCCCAGTGCATGTATGTCCAGCGCAAGCACCGCGCCGCGATCGATGCCTTGCGGGCGGCCGCCCACGCGCTTCCGGGCGACGCCCTGATCGCCAGCAATCTCGGCGCGGCGCTGACCGCGGTCGGCGAATTTGCGGAAGCCCGTGCCTGCCATCGCTTCGCCGTTGCCGCGTCGGACGATCCCGCCGTGCACGCCCAGGCGGCAATCGACGGCATTCACGATCCAGAGCAGACGCTGGTTGCGGCCGCAGCGCAGTTCCGCGCCTGGGGCGAGCGGTTCGGCACCGAGGTCTTCGGCGTCCCGCCGCAGCGCGTCCGGGGTACCCGCCGCCTGACCCTCGGCTATGTGGTCGGCGGCGTGCCGCGCAATCTCACCGCAGCCGGACTGGCCCGCGTCTTGAGCCGCCACGACCGCGAGCGCTATCGGGTCGTCGGTTTCGGCTTCGGACCGCTGAGCGCGCCGTCGAACATGGTGCTGCAGAAGGCGTTCGAAGGGTGGCACGACGTTCGCGACATGGACCCGCTGACCTTCGGTTCCGTGGTCCGCGCCGAGGACGTCGATATTCTGGTCGACGCCAGCGGTTTCAACTCGCCGCGCCTGATTGCCGCCTTCGGGGCTCGGCTGGCGCCGCTGCAGGTCTCGTGGCTGGGGGCGCCGGCTGGAACCGGCCTCGCCGGCATGGATGCGATCCTCTCCGATTCGGTGATGGACCCCGAGGAAGAAGGGCCATTCCCCTACCGCGAGAACGTTGCCCGCCTCGCGCTCGGTACGCCAGTCGCCGAGAGGGAGGCGCCGGTGGCCGGCCACGGGCCGATGACGGACGAAACCGTCAGCCTCGCTGCAGACGCCACCTTGGGTGACCTCAACCCGACGACGGTGGGAACCTGGGCGCGGCTGTTGCACGCCTGCCCGAACACCAAGCTGGTGCTTCGGGACCACGACTTCCGCAACGACGACAACAGCCGCCGGCTGATCGGTCTGTTCGGGGATTTCGGTGTTTCCCATCGCGTCGACTTCGTGTCGGACAGCTCGAACACCGCGTTCGTTGGTCAGGCGGACATCTGCTTGATGCCGTTCCCGGCCTCGCGTTTGGACGTCGCCCTCGAGGCTTTGTCCGCTGGGGTCCCGGTCATCTGCTGGCGGGGCCTGGGCCGTCATCACCGGCTCGTGGCAAGCGCGTTGGCGCACATGGGATTCGCCGATGGCTTTCTCGCCGCGTCGCCCGAGGCCTACGTGGAGCTGGCCCGATCCTGGGTCGACGACGCGGACCGGCGGCGCGCCGCCCGCAACGACATCGTCGGGCGCCTGGAAGCCAGCGCCTTCTTCGATCCGTCCGCCCGGGCGCGGGACCTGGAGGCGGTATACGACGAGCTGTGGCAGCGCTTCGGCGAGGTGGCGGGCTGACCCGCGAGACGGAGCTGTACGAGCGCAACAGCGCCGCCTTCCGCGAGCATCAGCCGGGCGTCTGGGCGATGCTCGAACGGATCGCCGCGCCGGTTTCTTCGCTGGTGCCCGGCGAGGACGGACCCGACAACATCGACCTCGGGGACGTCCGGCTCTATCCCGAACCGGCGAGGGCGTGGACCGAGACGCAGGTCGGCGCCTACTTCGAAAACCCCGACCGAATCGGCTTCGACGATCCCAGCCACTGCAACATCTCGCCGGTGTCGAAGCTGGTGCTCGCCGACATCCGCCGGTTCTTCCGCGACCGGGTGACGGCCGATTTCGACTCCTACCCGGTGATCGACATCGGTTACGCTTTCGTCTTCGGCGTCGGCCTAGGCTACCACGTGCCGACGATGATCGAGCGCCGCGCTTGCCGCTATCTGATCCTGATCGAGCCGGTGGCCGAGTTCCTCCTGCATTCCATGCGGGCGATCGACTGGGCCCAGGTGTTCAGCGATGCCGAGGCCGCCGACATCCGCATCCTGTTCATCGTCGGCGAGACCCCGGAGGATGCCCAGAAGGGCATCGAGAACATCATCATCCAAAGCGGCGATACCTTCCTCGACGGATCCTTCGCCTACGTCCACTACTACTCCTGGGCGCTGCAGCAGGGCCGCGCGCTGCTCAACGAGCGGATCAAGAACTTCTACGTCTCCGCCGGGTTCTTCGAGGACGAAATCCTGATGATGAAGAACTCCTATGGCAACTTTCGCCGTTGGCCGTTTCACCTCGTCGACCGCCGGCCCTTCGTCGAGCAGTCGATGCCGATGTTCGTCGTCGGCTCGGGTCCGTCGCTGGATGCCGACCTTCCCTACATCCGCCAGTGGCGGGACCGGGCAATGGTGTTCTCGTGCGGTACTTCGCTCGGCATCCTGCTGAAGAACGGCATCCGCCCCGACCTCCACGTCGAGAACGAGAACACCCAGCCGCTGGTCGAGAACCTCCGCCGATGGAAGGCCGAGTACGGCTTCGAAGGCATTACGCTGGTGGCTTCGAGTACGGTCGTCCCCGAGGTCAGCGGGCTGTTCGACAAGAGGTGGTTTTTCTTCCGCTGGGCGCTCAGCTCGAGCACCGTACTCAACCCCAACACCGAGCCGGTGCTCTATGCCGACCCTCTGGTCGCCAATGCCGCGGCGGCGATCTCGGCGCAGGTCGGGTTCCAGACCGTCTATCTGTTCGGTGTCGATTGCGGCCGCCAGGTCGACGGCGAGCACCACGCTAGCGACGCCGTCTACTACGACGATGCCTTCGAGATCGACCCCAACGACCGCCCCGATGTCGGGTTCGAACGCCTCGTGCCGGAGAACTTCGGCGGTACGGTGCTGACGTCGCGGACGCTCGATCTGTCGCGCCGCACCCTGGCGACGTTGCAGGTGATGCGGGATTTCACGCTGTTCAACTGCTCCAACGGTGCCCGTATCGAGGGCGTGCGTCCCAAGACCGCCGCCGCCATCCACGTCGACACGCCGCCCGGCCGCCAGGAAGCCGTGCTGGCGCGGATCGAGGCCCAGATGCGCTATTACGAGGCCGAAGGATTCCTCGCCGAGGTCGACCTGGAGCCGGCCATAAACGGCTGCGACGAGTTCGCCGAGCGCTTCGCCGAGACCGTCGAAGCGGCGAAGGCCGAGGACGACAGCTTCTGGGCGGTGAAAAAGCGGCTCCTCGATTTCTGGGCCGATTACGGCGAGACCTGCCAGTCGGTGCTGAAGATCATCGGCGGCTCGTTCAACTCGATCCTCCGCCTCGGTGCCTTTGGCGGTAACCGACTCTTAAACGAGGCGACCCGGCAGGCCTATCTCGGCGCCTTCCTCGACAGCTACCGAGATGCCTGCGTGTGGATGGCCGGCGAGACCCGCACCCTGCTCGCCGAGATGGCCGAACGCCGCGACGAGCTGACCGTCGTCGGCGTCGCCCCGGAGCCGCAGGAAGATCCGGCCGAGGGAGCCGCCAGCGGCCCGGATGAACACGCGGCGCAAAGCTAACGACCCGTCGTCGTCGCTCGCGTTTTCTCGATTGGTTGGCTACGCTGACCGCCGCGAGACGAACCGGCGCGGGGACCACGGTGGAGCGGAAGCTTGCGGCAATCCTCTATGCCGATGTCGCCGGTTACAGCCGCCTGACGGGCGCCGACGAAGAGGGCACGCACCGGGCGCTCGGGACGGCGCTGGACCGGCTTTCGGAGTGGGTGGAACAGCACGGTGGGCGTGTCTGCCATACGGCCGGTGACGCCATCCTTGCCGGGTTTACGACCGTCTCTGCCGCCGTCACCTGTGCGGTCGCCGCGCAGGGGGAGTTCTCCGCCTGGAACGCCGATGTCCCGGAAGACCGGCAACTGCGCTTTCGCATGGGGATCAACCTCGGCGAGGTGATCGCCGACCGCGGCGAGATATATGGTGACGGCGTCAACGTCGCGGCGCGCCTCGAAACCCTCGCCGAGCCGGGCGGGGTCTGCGTTTCGGGGGCCGTGTTCGATGCCGTCGACGGCAAGCTTGATCTGAGTTTCCGCGACCTCGGGCCGCAGCAGGTCAAGAACATCGCCAAGGCGGTTCGGGCCTATGGCGTGGTGACGGATGGTTCCGCCCCGACGGGAATCGCGCCGGCTCCCGCTGGGCTGCCGTTGCCGGAGAAGCCGTCTGTCGCCGTCATGCCGTTCAAGAACATCTCTGGCGACGCCGAGCAGGAGTACTTCGCCGACGGCGTCACCGAGGACATCATCATGGCCCTGTCGCGGGTCCGCTGGTTCTTCGTTATCGCGAGGAATTCGACCTTCGTCTACAAGGACAAGGCGGTCGACGTGAAGCAGGTGGCCGCCGACCTCGGCGTCCGCTACGTGGTCGAGGGCAGCGTCCGCCGCGGCGGCGACCGGGTGCGGGTGGCGGCGCAACTCGTCGACGGGGTCAGTGGCGGCACGGTCTGGGCCGAGCGATACGACCGGGCGCTTGCCGACATCTTCGAACTTCAGGACGACATCACCGAAACCATCGTCGGCGCCGTGCTTCCGGAACTCGGCCGTGCCGAACGGGAGCGGTCCCGGTCGAAGAAGCCGGAGAACGTCGATGCCTGGGACATCTACCAGCGCGGCATGTCGCACCTCTACCACTACACCAAGGACGATCTCGCCGAGGCGCGCGCCCTGTTTGCCGAGGCGATGGCGATCGACGCCGGTCTCGGCTTGGCCTACTCGGGCCTCGCCGAGGCGTACTACTACGAGGTGGTCTACGGCTTTGCCGACAATGCAGACGACAACCGCGCCAAGGCCATCGAGGTGGCCCAGCGGGCCGTCGCCCTGGACGCTGAGGACGCAGGCGCGCGCTGCACTCTGGGTCGCATCCACTACCTCCGGCGCGAATATCCGCCGGCGATCCGAGAATTGGAAACCGCGTTGCAACTCAATCCGAGCCTTGCGCTCGCGCACTACGGGCTGGGCGCGGCGCTCGTCTTTTCGGGCCGACCCGCCGACGCCTTTCCGCACCTGGAGCGGGCGATCCGGCTGAGCCCGCACGATCCCAATATGGGATCGTTCCTGGTCCGTATCGCCGATGCCAGTTACTTCACCGAGCGCTACGAGGAGGCGGCAGAATGGGCCATCAAAGCCCTCGGACAACCGAACTTCCAGTGGTCTCGATATGCTGTGCTCATCGCCGCCCTCGGCCAAATGGGCCGAACCCAGGAGGCGGCGCATTACATCGATGAAGTGACGTCAAAACGGCCCGATTTCTCGGTTGCCTTCGTGCGCACCTCGCACCTGTTCGGTAACCCGCAGAAAATGGACCACTTCCTCGAGGGCCTTACGAAGGGCGGCCTCAAGGCATAGTCGCTGGGAGTGCTACGAAAGTTTACGCCGTCAAGTCGATGAAGGCGGCGGAGAAGCGCTCGTTGATGAACGGCGCGAACAGCTCGGTGTAGTTCACCTGCTGGGAAATGGCCAGGGTGATGGAGTTGGTCGCGGCGGTGAACTGGCGGGTCAGTTCGTCCTGGGCCTTCTGGATCTCGATCGCCTGTTCGATGAGCAGGTCGTTGGACTCCTTGGTCAGCCCCTCGAGGGTCTGGATCGCCCGCTGCTCGTAGAAGATCGCCACCGACTGGGTGACCTCGTAGCGGGTGAGCTCCAGGTCTACCGCCTCTTTGGCGGCGTTGAGGGCCGCGATAGCGCGGTCGCGTCCGTCTTGGGTCTCCAGCCCGTCGTAGAACCAGGAATCCACCACTTGGAGATCGTCGCGGAAAATGGTGCCGGTGTACTGGGTCGGTGATCCCGTGTCGGGGCCGACGGTGAAGGTGATCGCGTCGCCGACCAGGCTGTCGAGCTGCAGCCCGTTCTCGAAGGCGCCGGCCTCGTTGGCCGGCATATCGGGAAACTCGTCATAGCGTTTGAGGTTGCGGGCGTCCCGGTCCGGCACCCACCATTTCCCTTCCGAGTCGACGATGTAGTAGTCGGACCCTAGGTGGGCGCCCTGCACCGACGTGGTCGCGCCGGTGGGGCTGATCTCGTAGGTCAGCTTCGGTTCGGCCACGCCGAGAAGATTGGGTGCGGTGCCGTCCTCGGCCAAGTTGACGAACCCGGCGAGCAGGGAATCGAACACCGCGGCGTAACCGGCCCAGTTGGTGTCCCCGGTCGACACCTGCTCGGCCTTGACGATCCGCGAGATCATGCCGTCGAGGCTGCTGCGGATGTTCTTGACCCGGCCGACGACATCGGCGAACTGCGAGGACGCCTCGCCGGCCTTCTCCTGGACCCGCTCCCAGGGGCGCTTTTCGACCTCGATCGAGCCGAGTTGCTGGCCGAACTGGGCCTCGACCTCGCTCGTGCGCACGGCCGCCTTGGCTTCGAAGTTACCTTGAAGCTGCGACAGCAGCGTCGCCAGCGCGAAGTCCTTGCTGGTGAGCTTGTCGAGAACAGTGACCATCGTGTGAGCGCCCGGTTTTCTGCGCGAATCAACGTGTTATTCTACCCGATCGCACGCCTTGGGTAAAGTTGACCAGCAGCGGAGTTGTGGACGGCGGTGGCGGCTTCGGACCCGGATCGCGTGGTGCTGTTCAAGGGCGCGTCCCAATACGGCAGCGTCAACGCCATGGTCGGCGAACTGCCCCAGGCGTTCGCGCGGCGGGGCCTGCGCCCGGTTGTGGTGGACATGACCGAGGATGCCCTGAAGCGCGACCTGGAGCCGCTGCTGGAAGACGGCGCGGTGGCTCTGTTCTGCTGCGTCAACGGCATCGGCCTGCCGTCCGACGGGGCCGGTTTCTATGCGCTCAGCGACGCCCCCGTGTTCGCCTATTTCGTCGACCACCCGGTCTATCACCTGGATCGGCTCCGCGCCGCCGTTCCGCGCCTCACCGTCAGCTTTCCCACCGCCGACAACGTCGCCTGCTGCCGGCGCATGATCGGCCCGGTGCCGCCCGCCTGTCACGTCGCCCATGGCGCGGCAGCCGTCGCCGAAACGCCCTGGGAGGACCGCGACATCCCCGTGCTGTTCGCCGGCACCTGCCATGGCGGCCCGCCCGAGGACCAGCGCCGGGCCTGGCGCGGGCGGGGCGACGGGGAGGCCAGGGTCCTGGGCGCGATCGTCGAGGCTCACGACGTGGAACCGGAGACGCCGCTGGAGCTGGTCATCGCGGAGGTCACTGGACTCGACGAGGGCGACGGCGCTGCGCTGGCACCCGTGTTCATCGCCGCCGACACCTACCTCCGCGACCGGGCGAAGGCCCGCGTCGTCGCCGCCCTCGCCGGCACTGGCGCCGTCGTCTGTGGCGAGCACTGGGGCTTCCTCGCCGGTTCCGTGCCGGGCGTCCGCTTCGAAGGCGCGCGGCCAACGACCGAGGTCAAGCCGTTGATGCGCAAGGCGAAAATCACCTTCAACGCGCTGCCGCCCTACTATGCCTCGCACGAGCGGGTGTTCCAGGCGATGGCCGCCGGGTCGGTCGCGGCGTCGCCGCGGTCGCCGCTCTGGCGGGAGACGTTTCCAGCGGGGGAGATGATCGAGTTGCCCTATGGCGAGGCCGGGGTCGGGGAAGTGTTGCGGGCGGCGCTGGCCGACGACGGCGGGCTGCGGCGGATGGCCGAGGCGGGACGGCGGGCGTTCGCCGCCGCCCACACCTGGGACCACCGGGCCGGCGCCATCCTCGATGCCATTGCCGGCGGCGGGAAAGTCCTGCCCGCCGGGCGGGAGGCACGCGCGTGAAGAAGGCCATCGTCACCATGGCCGTGGGCGAGGCCTACGTGCAGGCCTTCGAGACCCACGCGCGGCCTAACTGGGTCCGCTATGCCGACCGCCACGGCTACGACCTGTTCGTGCTGACCGAGCCCATCGACACCCGCTCGCAGCGCTCGATCCACTGGCAGAAGCTGCTGGTCGGCATGCTGCCCGAGATCAAGGCCTACGATGTCGTCGTCTGGCTCGACGCCGACGTGATCATCAACGCCCGAACGGCGCCGTGCGTGGTCTCGCAGGTGACCAGCGACCGCATCGCCGTCGCCGACCCGCCCGAACGGGTGAGCGCCGCCGAGACCGTCTCCGAGCGGTTCCTCACCTTCGCCATCAAGTTCAACACCGAGATCGAGGGCGGCGTTCCGGCGCCGCTCCACGTGCGCAAGCCCCGTGCCGAACTCGCCTACCGCCCGCCCGGCGACCTTCGCGCCATCGAGCGCTCCATCAACACCGGGCTCATCGTCTTCCGCCCGGCGCTGCACAACGCGTTCCTCGCCAAGTGTTACGCCAAGGGCCATCCCGACGCCGCCGACGGCTCCTTCGAGCAGACGCCGATTTCCTATGAGCTACAAGCCGCCGACATGGCCGAATACATCGACGGGCGGTTCAACGCCACCTGGGCCGAATACGCCGCCGTGCACTACCCGTTCCTCTACGACTACGCGTTCATCAACGCCAACCAGGACCTCGCCCGGAAGTGCGTCAACGTCTTCTACCACAACAACTATTTCTGCCACTTCGCCGGCGCCGGCCGGCACAGCATCACCAAGACCATGCTCGAACTGGTCGACCAGGACGCATCGCATGTGATGGCCGCTCTCGCGCCCGACTTCTGGGCAAGGCGGGGGGAAGTGTATGCGGATGTGGAGGAGGAGTGAGGCTCCTCCAATCCCGCCCCCCCGCCGCGGCGCTAGCGCGGTCGTAGAAGGCAGCGAGAGCGGCGATTTCGTGAACCATCCCGTGCTCGGCGTCGAAGCGGCGGATTTTGCTGCGAAGTCCCGAACCGCAGAGGTGGTTGCGGTAGCCGTCCGGGTTCTTTGAGCTTTTAGTTGTTTATATCTCAGTATAATTCGATCTATGATCGTATCATGCGGCTGAGGACTTTGACGCTGAGTTCGTCCGACAAACCGAGCAAATGATGTCCAGATTCAGGTACGGACCAATGCGTACCTTCTTGAGTGCATCGCGAGTTGTCGCGTTCAAACTCACGTTCGTATTGTCAGTAGTGTCTGCATCGGCCAGTGCTGACGTGATCTTGACAGCTACTGATCACAGAGCGGTCACCGTAGACCTCGCTGACTCGACCGCAACCGGGGTCGTACCGTTCTTCGATCAGTTTTTCTTGGAAGTTGTCGGCGAGGAGGCGGCTTCGGGGTTTTCTGGACCGCCGTTGGCGCCGTTCTACCTCGACTACACGATCAATCTCACGACGCTTGGCGGCACGATCGTGCACAGCACGGAAGATGACGACTTTGTTGTCACCACAGTTGCTGCTCCCGGCGCCTTTACCCTGGCGCCGTCAAGTTCGGTATCGCCGCTTATTCCGGATGAGATGCCGTTCGCGCTATTCGTCGACGATCCGTCACTGGTGACAGTGACATTCCAGGATCCCGCTGGATTGATCACCGATCTGACCTCATCGTCGCTTGCCCTTGATGAGGGGGCGTTGGCCTTCATCGGCGATCCGATGCTCGATCCGACGCTGCTGGCTTCCGGGGAATGGTGGATCTACATCAACAAAGATATCGGATATGTCAGTTCCCGGCACATGATCTATCTCAGCGCCGCCGAGCCGCCCACGTACATAGTTTTCGGGGTCGGGTTCATTGCGATCGGGCTCCTCGCTCGCCGATCTTCGATTCCGGCCAAAATACGGCGTTCACGGGGTTTTCGCCGGTCTCAGTGAGGGAACAAGTACGTCAGGCCCGCTCCCCCGCCGCGGCAATTGCCCGTTCGTAGAGGTCGATCAGCGCCCCAATCTCCCGGTCCATGGCGTGGGCGGCGTTGAAGCGGCGAAGGTTGGCGCGGACCTGGGCGGTGTCGAAGGCGGCGAGGCGGGGGACGGCGTTCGCGATCTCGGAGGAGTGCAGGGCGAGGCCGAGGCCGTTTTGTTCGACCAGGGCGGCCATGCGTTCGTACTCGGCGTTGACGATCACAGGCAGGCCGGCCTCGATGTAGGCAAACACCTTCGTGGCCATGACGTTCCTGCGCTGAATGTCGCGCATGCGGAAGGTGTCGTGGTCGCGGGCCAGGGCGGCGAAGGCGCCGTACTGGGGATCGTCGGGGTCGATGGGGGTCTGTGGGTTGGAGAGCACGTCGATGGCCAGCCCCTGGCCGAGGAGGGAGGAGAAGGCGCGGGGCATGCCGACCTCGGGGAACAACTCCGGCGGGTGCTCGGCGTCGGCGGGGACGAGGCCGCCGGCATAGACGAGGCGTAGGGGGCCGTCTTGCCGCGTGGGCGCCGGCGCGTCGGCATCGGCGGGCGCGAACGGTTCGCACGGCCAGGCCTGCATCTCGATGGCCGGCGGCGGTTCAACACCGTGTTCGGCGGCCAATTCTTCGCAGACCTCCTCGGGGAAGCGGGTGACGATGCCGTCGGCGCCTTGCAGGATGGTCCGCTCCATGGCGATGTCGAAGTCGACCATCGCCGCCGGCCATTTGAGGCACAGGTCGGCCCGCGCGGCGTAGAGCGAGGTGATGTCGTAGAACTCGCAGACCACCGCCGCCCGGCCCCGGTTCTCGATGGCCAGCCGGCCGAGCACGTAGGTCCACATCCAGCACTGCACGTGGAAGACGTCGGGGTGCAGGCGGCCGAGCAGGGTGCGCATCAGCCGGAGGCTCTGCTGGGTGTCGGCGAGGCCGTCGAAGTGGTCCTCGAACAGGCGGCGAAGGTGCGCCGGCAAGGGCGAGACGCTCAACAGGAACGCGCGGTATCCGCGGCGCCGGAGCGCGATGGCCTCTCGCAGGATGACGAAGTAGGGCATCATCGCCACGAACATCACGGTGCGCGCGCCGTCCGCGCCGCCGTTGGCCTCCTCGATGAACGGATGCAATGGACCCGCAATCACCCGGGCGTCGTGGCCGGCAAAGGCGCCGGCGAACCCGGCGTCGCGGGCGATGCGGGCCAGCGACAGCAGCGCCGCCTTGCGCTCCGCCGCCGCGGCCTCGTTCTCCATCAGCGGCACCAGAGAGCGCTCGATTGTCGCCTTCTGGGCCGGCGGCGAGGCGGCAGCCACGTCGGCGACAAAGGCCCGGGCCATCTGCGCGTCGCAATGGGGCAGCGCGTCGTCGCTGGCGAAGTAGGCGTCGTAAACCCGCTCGATGTCTGTGGGGCTCAGGGGTGGCGGTGCCGGGTTCATGGTGCCTTGCGGGGCGGGGTGCGGATGTTCACGGCTTGTGGCCGATCACCGAGAACACCCGGTCGGTGCGAATCGACTCGGCCATGTCCTCGGCCACCAGGCCTTCTCCGACGGTCCTCTCGACGAGCCCGGCGGCCTCGATCATCGCGCTCAGTTCCCGCCGCGATACCGGCCAGCCGTAGCGGGTGTCGTGGGAGTCGCCGAGCACCGGCCGGGGAGGCGGCGGCGCGTCGTCGCCGCGGCCGAGGAGGTGCATCAGGAAATGCCCGCCCGGCTTCAGGGTGCGGCTCATCTCGCGCAGGTAGCTGGCGATGATCTCCGGCCGGGGGACGTGCTGCAGCACGCCGAAAGAGAAGGTGATGTCGAAGAAGTCGTTCTCGAACGGCGCCAGGTCGAAGCCGTTGCAGCGGGCGGCATGGACGTTGGCGAACGCCCGGCAGGTGAACAGCGCCTCGGCGACGTGGTCCTCGACCACATCGACGCCGTAGGCCTCGCCGAAGGTCTCGGCCAGGGCATACAGCAGCCGGCCGTTGCCGCAGCCGACTTCGAGGAGGCGCAGGGTCCGGGGATCGCGGCCCTGCATGACGTCCTCCCGGCCGAGGATCAGCCGCTCGATGTCCTCGCGGCCCGACGCGACGTAGGAGTCGAGTGTGTGGTCGTCTTCGAGCTTGTGGAACTCGTCCATGCGGCCGGCATGGCCGAGGATGTCCCAGGTGTCGGCGACCCGTTCGACAACAACCGCGGAGACGAAATCCTCGAACGCCGGCCACCGACCCCGCAACCGGAACAGCAACCGAACGAACCGCGCGAGGCCCGCCGGCGGGCCGATGGCGAAGGCGTCCAGCACGGTCGCCATGTTCTCCTGCGGATCGACGCCGTCGGGCAGCAAGGGCACGCTCAGAATGACTCCCTTCTCCGGAAGCATGCCGCCCA
>Ga0056109_1000053_pt1 | contig 49699 bp, 55 predicted proteins | sample WorMetG1BERMUDA2_FD_80077 | JGI IMG/M metagenome (GOLD analysis project Ga0056109, IMG submission 80077) | Marine gutless worms symbiont microbial communities from Max Planck institute for Marine Microbiology, Germany - Inanidrilus... ...
GGCGTATACGCCACCCGTACCAGTTTGCAGGGGGGCATCCCGCTCATCTCTATGAGCTATGTCGGGAGCCGTCCGACTCTAAAGGCTGCCGGACTGGTTGTGGAAACCAATATCCTTGATTTCAGTGGCAGCGTTACCCCTGAAGAGGCGATAGTCCTGCACTGGGAAAAGTTTATCCGGCAGGATATCAAATTTGATGGCCTTAACTCACTGCAGAAGCAGTTGAAGAACGATGAAGAGGCTGTTCGCGCCTTTTTCCAGCTTCACTGAAGGAGGAATTTTCGACTGCTTTTCCCCAAAAACAGTATGCTTGACCGCTTTCATTAGGTATCTTTATTGAGCTTGAATTGTGTTATCTGTCGAGGGTTCCTGCCATCTTTTCCTCCAGAGCAAAAGAATGCCGGCAGGATAACCTTTTACAGCATAATAGCGTTTGTGGTTGTACTTTCTTTAGATTGACCGCACACGCAGGCGGACATTTTTTTTATGGAGGAAAATATGTCTATTACAAAAGAAAAAAAACAGGAACTGCTCAAAGAGTACGGGCAGCATGAGTCTGATACAGGCTCTCCTGAAGTGCAGATTGCGATTCTCTCCGGGAGAATCAAAAATCTCACAGAACACTTCGCATCTCATAAGAAAGACCACCACTCCCGCCGCGGTCTACTGAAACTCGTTGGTCAGCGCCGGAGGCTGCTCAATTATTTGGTGAAGAAAGATATTGAGCGATACAGAAGCATTATCAAGAAGCTCGGTATTCGGAAGTAATGTTGCCTGTTCTCGTGGAAGTTTGAAACTAAAAAGTATCCGTATCACTCCGGGGCAACAGAGGGATGCGCTGTTTCTCTTCATTGCTTCCGGCAGTTTTTGATCCCGGAACCCTTCTGAAGAAGTCAATTTATTTTAAGGAAAATACATTATGGAAGTCCATCGAGTACAATTCAGTTCAGGGAATGATGATATTATTCTGGAAACCGGCAAGATCGGGAAACAGGCTAACGGATCTATTTTCGCCACACAGGGCGGGACTGCGGTGTTCAGTGCTGCCGTTGCTTCCAGAAAAGCGGTATCCATGGATTACTTCCCCCTGCAGGTCCACTATAGTGCAAAATACTACGCTGCAGGGAAGATCCCCGGAGGTTTCATAAAAAGGGAGGGGCGCCCCAGGGATAAAGAGGTGCTCGTCTCCCGGCTCATCGATCGGCCTATACGTCCCCTCTTCCCCAGAGGATTCATGAATGAGGTTCAGGTTCTTCCGACAACAATCTCTGTTGACCATGTCAACCCACCTGATATTCTGGCGATGATCGCTGCGGCAGCATCTGTGAGTATCTCCGATATCCCCTTTGACGGCCCGGTGGGTGCGGTCCGCATCGGATTGATCGACGGGCAGTATATTGTCAACCCGACCTGTGAGCAGATCGAAAACTCATCTCTTAATCTTGTGGTCGCCGGTTCTCACGACGCTATCCTTATGGTAGAAGGGCATGCAGAGAACATTGAAGATTCTCTCTTCCTGGATGCGATGAGCAGAGCACACGAAGCGATCAAGAAGATTTGCGACGCGATTGGCGAGCTGGTCGCCAGCGTCGGCCGTGATAAGATGTCCTATGAGCCCGTACTTGTGGACGAAGATCTCAAGCAGGAAGTTTCCAATTGCGCCTATACGAAGATCAAGGCAGCGAGCAGCAACAGCGACAAGCTTGCCCGTCTGGAAGCGGTCAACGCGGTCTTTGAAGAGACAATGACTCATTTTGTAGAGCTGGGAAAAACGGAAAAGGAACTCAATGATATCGAGTCCACCCTCCATGACCTGGAGAAGGACATCGTTCGTAGAGAGATCATTGACCATGAGATGCGCCCGGATGGTCGGAAGCTCGATGAAATCCGCGATCTTTCCATGGAACTCTCTCTTCTGCCCAGAGCGCACGGGAGCGCTCTTTTCACTCGCGGACAGACACAGGCCATGGCCGTCACCACTCTGGGAACAGCCATGGATGCACAGAGGGTCGATGATGTCGAGGGTGAAGGGGAAAAACGATTCATGCTCCACTACAACTTCCCGCAGTTTTCCGTCGGTGAGACGGGCCGGATCGGCGCAGTGGGCCGGCGTGAGATAGGGCACGGGATGCTTGCCGAGCGTGCCCTCAAACCGGTCATGCCGGAAAAGGAGGATTTCCCGTATACTGTCCGGATTGTTTCTGAAATTATGGAGTCAAACGGCAGTTCCTCCATGGCCTCGGTCTGCGGCGGTTGTCTGGCTCTGATGGATGCCGGTGTTCCGATCTCCGATGTTGTGGCTGGTATCGCGATGGGGCTTGTTATGGATTCTGAAGGCGGTGGATACCAGATTCTCACCGATATTCAGGGTGTTGAAGATCACCTCGGTGATATGGACTTCAAAGTGGCCGGCACACAGTCCGGAATCACGGCATTCCAGATGGATATCAAAGTCAAAGGGATCACCTTTGAGATCTTCAGCAAGGCCCTGGACCAGGCCGGCAGAGCGAGAATGTTCATCCTCAAGAGCATGAAAGAGGTCATTGCAACACCCCGTCCAGAGATCTCCCGTTATGCGCCCAGAATCTCTACCATCAAAATTGATCCTGAGATGATCGGCGCGATTATCGGTAAGGGCGGCGAGACAATCCGTGGTATCCAGGAGGATACAGGAGCTAAGGTTGAAATTTCTGATGATGGCACTATTGTCATCAGTGCGGTAAATGTGGACTGTGTGGAGGCGGCTTTAAAAATCATAGAGGGCATGACCGCGGAAGTTGAAGTCGGCGAACTCTACACCGGCACTGTTAAAAAAATCACCGATTTTGGTGCTTTTATTGAGATTCTTCCCGGTAAGGACGGACTCTGCCATATTTCCAAACTTACCGAGAGAAGGGCCCGCAAAGTGAGTGATGTCTGCAAAGAGGGCGACACGCTCAAGGTCCGGGTTGTAGATATTGATAAACTCGGAAGAATCAACCTGAGCGCCCTCGGGATCAAGCAGTAACCCTGGTAATAAAGCGGAGTTATTGTGGTCAGAACAGCAACTTTGAGCAACGGGATACGCTTCATCAGTGAGCGTATCCCTGCCAGCGGGTCGGTCTCCATTGGCTTCTGGAGCAATCTGGGCTCCTCAGCTGAAAAGAGATGGCAGAATGGGTATACTCATTTTGTAGAGCATATGCTTTTCAAAGGGGCAGACGGCCTGTCCGCTTCAGCGATCGCCCGCAGCATCGATCGGGTCGGCGGGGTGATGAACGCTTTCACGACCAGAGAGAGCACCTGCTTTTATGTCAATGTCATTTCAGAGCACACTGTGATGGCCCTTGATCTCCTGAGGAAGATGTACTATCTGGCTGATTTCGATGAAACCGAACTGGAGCGGGAGAGACAGGTTATTCTTCAGGAGCTGAAGATGTATGATGACACTCCTGACGAGTATATCAATGATAAATTCATCTCTTCCATATGGCCCGGTCACGCCATCGGCAGGCCGATCACCGGCACTGAGGAAGTGGTGTCAACGCTCAGCAGGAAGCAACTGATCAAGTTCTATCGGGAGAACTATACTTCAGACCGGTTGGTGATCGCTGTCGCCGGAAAACTCGATCACCATCTTCTGGTTACAGAAATGAAACAGTATCCTGATTCCTGTCCGGGGAACGGCGCCGCTCATGTGATCCCTTTTCATAAACCGAAGTTTACAATCAATACCTATGAAAAGGAGCTGGAACAGGTCCATCTTATTCTGGGATTTCCGGCTGTCTCCTCACAGGACCCGACCCGCTACGCACTATATCTGCTCAGTCTGATTTTTGGCGGCGGGATGAGTTCCAGACTGTATCAGCGCATCCGGGAGCAGGAGGGGCGCTGCTATTCCGTGTATTCGTTCACCTCGTTGTACAGGCAGCAGGGCGTTTTTGCCGTCTACTGCGCCACCTCTCCCGACTATTTTTCTCAGGTGCTGACCAGTCTCCGTGAGGAGCTCCTGTTACTGCGAGATAAAGGGATCAGTGAGGACGAGCTCCTGTTCGCCAAACAACAGATGAAGGGCAATGTCCTTCTGGGCCAGGAGAGCGTGGAAAGCCGCATGAACCGGCTGGCCATTCAGGAGCTCACTTTCGGGAGGCAGGAGACGATTAAGAGCATGCTCAAGAAAATCCAGCAGGTGACTGTGGCAGATGTGCAGACTGCAATAGACCGGACACTGGGCAGCGGAATCTACTCCCTGACCTCTATCGGTGCGCCCTCCCACTGTTTGCCTGCGGAGCGCTTTTACGGAAAGGGGAGGCTCAATGGCTGAAACCGTCCATGTTAAGAAATACCGGACCGGCGCACAGTTGCCTCTGCAAGGGACCGCCCATGCTGCTGGTTATGATATCACCGCCTGTATTGAAGAAAAGGTCGTTATCCGTCCCGGAGAGCGCAGTCTCATCCCTACGGGGTTGCTGCTGGAGCTGCCTTCGGGAATGGAGGCGCAGGTCCGGCCCAGAAGCGGACTGGCGATTCGAAACGGTGTTACTCTGCTCAACAGTCCCGGAACTATCGATGCGGATTATCGCGGAGAGGTGAAGGTTATCCTGATTAACCACAGTCAGGAGCCGTTTACTGTGGACAACGGTATGCGTATCGGGCAGCTTGTTTTTAAGCACGTGTGCTCGCCTCAGATCGTTGAGGTCGATGCCATCTCTGAGACAGCCCGGGGCAGTGGTGGATTCGGGCATACCGGCCTCTGATGAGCAATCCACTTTCTCTGCACTTTGTCGGTGGTGCGGACGAGATCGGCGGCAGCTGCCTTGTGCTGGAGGCGGCAGGGGAACGCCTCCTCTTTGATTTTGGCAGCCGTCTCGAAGAAGGGGCAGCTCCTGGATTTCCGAACTTCCAGAAAGAGCCGGTCCCCGGACAGACACTCTTTCTCACTCACGGGCATCTGGATCATACCGGTGGCCTCCCTCTCTATCGGGAGCTCTTTCCAGAGAGCAGGATCTGCGGAAGCCCGGTAACCGGGTCTTTGATTGCCGCGCGAGGCGATAGCCGCGGGATAGTCACGCTGCACGAGTGGAGCCCTGTGGCTGCGGGGGGATTCCGTATCACTCCTTTCCCTGTACCGCACAGTGTCCCTGGAGCATTCGGCTATCTCATCGAACACAGTGGCCGGAGGATAGTACTCAGCGGGGATTTCAATACGGAAAAATGTTCTGAGCGAAGCAGAAGGCTCTGGAAGCGAGTCAGGGAGACTGCCGGAGAGGGGATTGATCTTTTCCTCTGTGACGGTACAGGGCTGCTCAGGAGAGAGCCCGGGCCAACGGAAGCAGAGGTCGGTGAGGAGTTGCGTCGTATTTTCCGGACAGAGTCCGGGGACATCTATGCCACCTGCTTCAGCAGCAACTGGTCAAGAATCGCCTCTCTTTACGAAGCGGCGCAATTAACAGACCGCAAGGTGTACTGCAGCGGCACTTCAATGGAGAGCTCCCTGCGCATCGCCTCAAGCTCCGGGTACGGTATTCTGGCGGGAGCCTCCATCCCGGGCTTCAGCGGACAGCAGGGAGCGAAACTGGTGATTGCCAGCGGGTCTCAGGGAGAGTCAGTGGGCGCTTTCTTCAAGATGAGCGGTGAAGACAGCCCTGTTACGGCTGAGGATGCGGTCATCTACTCTGCTTTTCCCGTACCTGGCAATGGGCCCTTCGTTAAACAGCTTCTGGACCGTTTCTCCCGCTTGACAGAGCGCATGTATACACCACCACTTGATCCGGTACACGCCGGTGGACACCCCAGCAGAATGGAGGTCGCTTTTGTCCTGGATATCCTGCAACCCGGCCGCTGGTTTCCCATCCATACAGCTCCCCATTATGCGGCAACCGCTGCCCGGGGGGACCTGCCGGGGGAGGTCCCCTCCCGGTTGCAACGCGGAACTGTTTTAAGGGTGGATAATGGTGTATCATTAATTCAGCCCGGCCAGCCTTCCTCTCGCTTCATCACTGCCCCATCGCAGATGGAGAGAGAACGACTGCATGATGCGGGGTTCATGCATTTCACACTGCTTCGTAACGGACGGATTATCGGTGCGGGCTCAGTGGTCACCCGCGGCTTTATCAGAAGACGTGATGCCAGTGAGTTTCTGAATGAGCTCATCATACAGCTTGAAGGCTGTGCAGAGGAGGCGGTCTCTGAAGGGATTCTCGGTTCCTCTGCTCTTGGTTCGCGGCTGGAAGAGGAGATGGCGCGTTATATTTTCAGGTTGACGGGAAAAAATCCGGAAGTGATCGTCTCCCTCATCGAATGTCCCGGGCTGAGGGAGTAACCCACAGCTTCAGAACGCCGAAAAATACTGGAATTTATACTCAGAAAAGGCAATATATTAAACTGGAATTTATACTCAGGATAGGCATATGAAAGACATTACCAGAAGTGTGCTGCGGTACAGCAGAGATATACTTATCGTGATGATCATACTGGTTGTTCTGGCAAGAACCGGCAATATGCCTGTTCTTGTCCCGGATAAGATGACCGATTTTATCATTGATGTGACCAGCGATCTATTCAGCGGTCGCGTATTTTCCTCTTTTCAAGGGTTCTTAAGCGATATCGGCGATTTTTTTCTAGACGGCGGAACGGATAAGCATAACAGGAAGAACCTGGAGCTGTACCGGAAGAGGATCGAACTCTATTTTGAGCGGAGACGCCGCAATCTGCTATACATTGCCGCCCATCCTGATATCCGCCGTTCTCTGCCTGATTTTCAGAGGGCTTTTGCTGCCATGTACGCAAGGGTAAAGCTGGAAAATACAATTCAGGATTCTTCTGATGTCGACAGGATGGCTGTATATACCGGTACCGGTCAGCTGATCGCTGAGGCGAAGCGTACCGGATTGACAAACACCCCATGGAGGCCCGGCATAAAAAAACTGGCTCCACAGGTAAAGAGCCGCCGGGGAGTACTTGTCCATTTCACTACTGCCGGGAAGATCCTGCTCGCTACCTCGTTTTCTTCCCCCTTCCGGGAGAAATACGGAGTGCTCCTGCTGATGCTCAACCAGAAGGGTGTCAGCAGTCAGTTCCACGATTTGAAAAAATCGAAAAAATTTCTTTTCTATTGTACAGATAAAGACGCCCATTTTTTTGTCGGTTCCAGTCCAGGTTCCAGGTTGAGCCGCAAGTTCAAAGCTGAACTCCAGAAAGGAGCCCGTTCAATCGCTTTTCTTCAGGAGGAGCGCTTTATCACAATCGCTAAGGAGACCAGAAGGACCTATCTCCATCCTCTGAAGTTCGGTGAACAGAAAACAGAGCTCTGGTTGGGGCTGCTTGGCCCGGATGGGAATATGCTCTCTTTCCTGCTCCTGATGCTGCGGTCAGGGCTTCTGATTGGAGCGATCTGGCTGATCCTGTTCTTGATGAAAAAAATATTCCAGTTGAGCAGACAGATCCTCAGGGACCGTCTCCTTTCCAGAAAGCTCCAGGAGACTGTGCTTGAGAAGTCCCTTGCTGCCGGGAGCAGGGCCGAAGAGGCGGCCAGCACGGCTGCTAATACAGCCAGGATGGCCTCTGAAGCGATCGGCCGGAGTGCCGGAGCACTCCATAAAACGGTCGTAGAGCAACAGAGCTCTCAAAAGAGTCCACCTGCAGCAGATTCTGAATAAACAGGAGAACGAGCAGAGGGACGTCCCGATTCCGCAGCTTAGCAGGAGACGCTCTCCTGACCCGGCTGGTCAATTTTTTCTGCGGCAGGCAGATGCTCAACAGCGTCCCCGGGTCTCGCAGTACCGCCATAGAGAACCCTGGCAAAAAGCCCCTCTCCAGGCATGATGCAGTCTCCAGTCTGTTTCCGGATTGCACAACCGCGATGGCATTCCTTACCGACCTGCGTTATCTCCAGAAGGGCCTCGCCCACCTTTATCCGATCGCCGACTGCAACAGCCATCACGTCCACCCCGCGGATGATCATATTCTCCGCATAGGCCCCCTGTTCAATAGTCGGGAGGATCTTCTTCATCCGGTCAATACTCTCTCCAGGCAGTAGAGAAACCTGTCTGTGCCGCTCTCCGGCATGGGCGTCACCGGCTATCCCCCACCCCGCCTTGAGCACGATTTCGGTCACAGGGTGCTTCACCTCCCCTTTTCTTGCGCTGATACAGACAGCTTCCAGCAGCCCCATTACCTCCTCCACGGCAGAAGCCGTACAGTAACCTGGCTTCCTTTTGCAATGCTCTCACCTGCAGCCACGGTAAGAAAACCAACCCCTCCGGTGAGCGAAGTGGCCATAAACGACTCCTGCCTTTCCAGAACAGCCACAATCGGCGGCTCCTCTGTTGCTCCGGCAAGAGACACCTGGTAGAAGGTGGTCCGATCCCCGTTATTGACAAGGTCGTGCCCCATCACAGCAACGCTATCTTCGAGAGATTGTTCTCTCCCTCTGATTGCAGTAAGAAGAGGATATATATAAAGGATGAAATTCATATACGAAGAGACAGGATTGCCTGGCAGTCCGAAAAGCAGGGTATCCCCTTTCTCAGCAAAGAAAAGCGGCTTACCCGGTTTCTGCCGCACTCTCCAGAAAAGTTCCTGAAATGCGCAGGAAAGAGCTGCTCTCCTGACATAATCATACTCCCCTGCGGAAATGCCACCTGAAAACAGGACCAGATCTGATGTTCCCTGTGCAGCCTGCAATGCAGCAACAGTGGCCTCAAAGCTGTCCTCTACCCTTACGACAGAGGAGAGCTCTGCGCCACAGCGGGCAATCGCGTCTTCAAGCATCAATGCATTGGAATCTCTGGCCTGCTGTTTTTCCGCTTTTCTGTTAAAAGGAACCAGCTCACTGCCCGTCATGATCAGGGCGACCTTCGGAGGCCTGTACACCGCAACAACAGCGACCCCAACAGCAGCCAGCAGCCCAATCCGGGATGGATCCAGTCGTTCTCCCCGTTTAAGCAGCAGCTCCCCGGCCAGAAACTCCGACCCCTGGTTGCGCACAAACTGACCGCGACGAACAGGCTGCATGAAGAAGACGGTATTATCCACCACCCGGGTGTCCTCAACAGGAACAACAGTATCACACCAGTCCGGGAGCATTGCTCCTGTACTGATCGCGATACAGTTTCCAGGGGCGGGCGCTCCGGAGTAGGGGTGCCCGGCCCGACTTTCACCGCCACAGACCAGAGAGAAGGTCTGCGGATCGCAATCTCCAGAAAGCCCGGCCCGGGATATGGCGTACCCATCCATGGAACTGCTGGTACAGGCCGGAGATGCAACGGGAGAATAGATATCCTCCGCCAGTATCCGGCCGGAAGCCAGGCCCAGAGCCAGCTCCTCTCTTATCGGCTTCGGGGTGTGCTCATGCACGATCCGTGCTGCCTGTTCAATAGAGATCATCGCCCCACCTCTCACGCTGTGTTCCATGCTGAACTGCAATCAAGAATTGCATCACCGGTTGTGCCCCTCCCCGCGAAGCATCGGAAAAATATGGAGCAACCCTGGAAAAAGCGCCTGCAAGCTCTCCACAGCCCCTTTGCGGCTACCGGGCAGATTTATAACCAGAGAGTCCCGGACCACACCGGCGACCTCTCTGGAGAGCATTGCAAAAGGGCTCCGCTCTTTACCGTGTCTTCGGATCGCTTCAGCTATCCCGGGCACCTCGCGCTCAATAACTTCCCGGGTCGCTTCAGGCGTCAGATCCTTCGGGCCGAGCCCTGTACCGCCAGTTGTGAGGAGCAGCTCTGCGGTTCCACTCTCCGCGCACGACGCAAGGGAGGTCGCTATTTTCTCTTTATCATCCGGAATTGTTTCAAAAACAGACACACGTAATCCACGCTCTTCCAGATACTCACGAATTGCCGCCCCGGTGGTATCCTTCCGCTCTCCGGCATAGGTGGAATCTGAAACAACGAATACCGCGGCCCTGAGCGGTTTTTCGAAGCACTCCGTAAAATCGCTCTTCCCACCTGTCTTCTCCGTTAGCCGCATCTCTCCGATCACAATCTCAGCACAAAGCGGTTTGAGCATGTCGTACATATTCAGAAGCGCTCCGCTGACTGCGGACAGCGCCTCCATCTCCACACCTGTTTTCCAGACTGCCCGTACCTCACCGTAGACTTTGACTCTATCCCCGGTAAACTCATAGCGGATGCCCACCCAGTCGAGGGGCACCGGGTGGCAGAAGACAATCCGCTCAGACGTCGCTTTTGCAGCGGCAATACCGGCAGCTCTGGCGACCTCCAGCACATCCCCCTTGGGGACACGCTTCTCTCTGATACGACGGATGATCTCCGGAGGTGCCTGCAAAGAGCCCTCCACCAGAGCGTAACGCAGGGTGGTGAATTTATAACTTATATCGATCATAGCGTCTGTTCCTGCTGTATTGAATTAACCACCGATTGCAGCCATAGTTCTGTATCCAGAAAGAGAGCACTCAGCGATAAAACCGTTTTCATATCTCCCCAGGACTGCTCTCCGGATCGCACGCTCCAGGTTTCCCGGCGCTGCTCCGCTTCTCAGCATATCCCGGAGACTGACCACGCCATTGTCATAGAGACAGGTTTTCAAAAGTCCGTCAGGAGTGACCCGAATCCGGTCGCAGAGAGAGCAGAAGGTCCTGCTATGCCCGCTGATAATCCCGAGGGAGCCGCTGAATCCAGGGACAGCGTATCCTGTGGCAGTCCCGCTCTCCTGCCGGAAGCTTTCCAGGTCAGGATACTCCTGTTCCAGAGTGGAAAAAATCATCTCCGTAGTGATCGGATCAGCCACTGTCCCGGGAAGTCCGTTAAAAGACATCTGCTCAAGGAACCGAACCTGAACCGGCAGTTCTCTGGCAAGCTCAGCCAGGGGAATAATTTCATCAAAATTCTTTCCAGCCTGAATCACAGCATTGATCCTGACAGGAAGGGAGGAGGCGACCGCTTCCCGAATAGAACGAAGCACAGAAGAGAGGGCATCCCTCCTGGTGAAACGCAAAAAACGGCCGGGATCAAGAGTGTCCAGACTGAAATTGATCCCACTGAGTCCGGCATCTTTAAGACGATCAAGATATTTCCAGGTATCCACTCCGTTACTGGTCAGATGCAGCTCCCGGATAGCGGGATATTCTTTCAAAGAACGAATAAACCGGACAATTTCCGGACGAAGGACCGGCTCCCCGCCTGTAATACGCACCTTTGTCACACCCAGAGCAGCAAAAACAGAAACCAGCTGCTGCAATTCAGAATTGGTCAGCAGAGCATCCGCCGGCATACAGGATGCATCTTCTTCAGGCATGCAATAGACACAGCGGAGGTTACATCTATCAGTGACCGCAATACGTAAATAGGTTATAGTTCTCCCGTAACAATCTGTGAGCGGAGCGCTACCGCAGGAACGGGCCGTTGCCATACCACCCATGATCTGCTCCTTTTCAAACAGGAAAAAGCATCTATCCTTGCCAGAAGCCGCAACTGATGAGATGGAATGCTTATCCCTGACAGGGAACCTGCAGTTGCATGACTGAAATCATCATACCCAATGATAGCTACAATAACCTCTGTATACAACCCATATTGAAAAAAAGAGCAGTCTCGAGTCAAAAAAATGGCACTTTTCTTCGTTTACCAGACTATTTAAAGCAAAGAATATAAAAGGAGTCATCCCAATGAATACCACTAGCTTCAACAGATTGTTTTTACTGTACAAACCCGGATTATATAGATACGCCTGCAGCCTCTGCCGCAACAGTCTGGATGCTGAAGATCTGGTCCAGGAGACCTACCTGCAGGCCAGAAAATCCCTGGAAGCCGTCCGGAGGGACGATCTGATCCGTTCGTTCCTCACCAGCATCCTCCGCAATCTACACCATAACAGACAACGCAGAACATGGATGAAAACGAAAACTGCGGAAGGCAAACGCTTCGTCCTCCTTACATGTGAGGTCCCGGATACCCGCTACCAACCCCACTCTGAGTTAATGAGAAAAGAGCAAAAAGAAAAAGTACATCGAGCGCTCGGCACGCTTCCTGATAAACTCAAAGAGCCGCTCCTGCTCCATCAATTCGGCAAAAAAAATTATCTGAGCATCGCTGCCTTAAAACGGATCCCGGTCGGCACAGTTCGCTCCCGCATCCACAGAGGCAAAAAAAAATTACACTCTTTACTCGCCCGGGACTACAGATGTGGACCGGGGGAGAGGCGTAAATAAAACCAATCACAGCGGATAACCTTAATCTTCCAGGAAGGAAAGACCGTTAATAAAAGAAAAGGCTATCCGCAGTGAAAAAACCGACAATCCTGCTCTGTTTTACTTTCATTTCCAGCACAACTATTTCCACCAGCAGTCTCGCGGCCTTTACGTTGACCCCGCATAATGTGATCCAATTCGTCTACGACAATATCAAAAAAATGAGTATCCGGACGTTCCTCAAGTACAGCAGAGGCCCGGAATTGAAAAAACTTAAAAAAACGCTCGAAAATTTCAAAAAGCAGCGCAACAGTTACTGGAAGCTCAAAAAACAGGCAGATGAGTTACAGGGCTTTTCGATCCGCATCCGTGAGGTGTATGAGAGGATCGCAGCAGTATACTATTACTGGAAAGTAGTGCGAATGATCCCGGTCAAACACGGGAGTCAGCTCAACAAACAGGTCATTGTCAAAGTACCTTTTAAAACCCTGCTGCGCAAATTCAACGGCAGATGGTACATTGTCGCCACAAGGTCGATGAAGCCTGTTGAAGAATTCGGACCGCAGGATTATAGAAAAAAGCTCTTCAAGGCAACACAGGCCAAAAACTAGCAAAGCGAGAGGAGGGTTGCAAGGAATTTACTTCGTGTCAGCGCCTTTTTTTACTCTTGCCTTTTGAACGGGATTTCGCTCTGTTGCGCTCTTTTTTCTTGATGTTTATCTCCATCTGCTTCCTGTAAAGTTCAATAGCTTTTTTGAGATTCTGCGCCTCTTCATTTTCATTGAACATTATCGTTATCCGCCTGAGCGCAGCCAGGTAATCAATGGATTTTTTGATATCATCCGGCTCCTGAGAGGTGAGCTCGTATTTCTCTCTGTACCGTTTGCTGGCATGCTCAAGCTGCTCTTTGGTCATGCGAAGGAGGTTATTGCGATCCGCATAAAACGGCTTTCTTGGATCATTATTGGCCTGACACGCTTTGTAATCAATAAGATTCTTGATTACGCAGGCGTAACGGCCCTCGATCTCAACAAAGCTCCACTTCCACTTGGTATTCTCTCCAAAACCATCCTTTATCCTGGTGATATTGTGGCCGATTTTCCGGATTATGCTGAGCTTGCGGTATGGATTGACTTTCTCAATGCTCTTGAGACTGTCTTCCATTTCCGTCAGAGGGATATCCACATGGGGGCTGACAATCCCTTCAAAAAGGATCAGAACCTGATAGATAAGCTTTCTTGCCTCATTGAGATAGTTCTCATTCCTGATCTGCAGGAGCTCCATAGAGACATCGCTCATGTTGCAGTACAGGGAGATGATCTTCAGATATTCATTGGCAAGGATCACCCTTCGGTAATTCTGTTTGGAATCCTGCTTTTGCTTGAGGTCTTTATCAATAATGCTGATGAGCGATTTGATCTCATCAATCTGCTGCTTGAAGTCCTTGATGCTGTCCTGGTACTTTGCCCTCAGCTCAGGTGATACTTTTCCCACTTCTGCCCCCGGATGTTGCTTATTTTAATTATCGGCGAAAAAAAGTGTCCGGTGAACAGGTGGAAAATTAAAAAATATTGTCAGGGATCCGGCTGTTCAAACGATAGGATGAGAAGCGAATATCAGCGCTCCTGGAGGAGCTGCCGGACCGGATGCGGCGGATAACCATTCTGAAAGGGAGCAGATACCGCCCGATGAAACGGTATGCTATAGCGATACTGTAGATCTTCTCCCCTCTGCTGTAAAACGAAGCGTGTGTGATCATCATGGTTCTACGGGAGATGGCGAAGATCCCGTAGTTGCCCGGCGCATGATGCCTGGCGCGGATCTTCAGGATAAAAGCTTTTCCTGTAACCCCCACCTTCTTCATAGAATAGGACTTAGAAAACACCGGCCAGGTCTCCCCCTTGCTGGTGATGTAGATCCCGGTCAGGTTAATATAACTGTTGTACAGAGAGAACATCTTACGGAAGACAGGGTCCACATTTTCCACCAGGATGACCTGGCCTGCATGCCTTCTATGGAAAACCCGGACCACAGGCCGCTGACCGCGAAGCAGAGCTTCAGCGGGAATCTGCTTCAATCTTCTCTGGATAGCGCTGCCCGTAAGAGTGGCGATAAAAGAAACAGGCTGCCGGTACCTGAGGGTTCGAATGTATCTGCTGAAAATTGAGGACTCGGAGATCCGGGCGCTCAGCAGTATCGGAATGAAAAGCAAAAAAAACGTGATAGAAGCCGGATGAACAAGCATCACGCTTCCATATAAAGGATTCTGGAACAATGCAGGCAACTCACGAGTCTGTTTTTGGTGTACAGCTCGCTGATCAGCTGCGGAGGGACAACCATATGACAACCGCCGCAGGTGTCGTTCAGCACGCTGACAATACCGACCCCCTCTTTATGATTGAGGATTTTCTCAAATTGCTTGAGCACTATCGGGTCGAGTCCTTCAGCCATTTTATCGCTCTTCTTACGGACCTGAGCAACCTTCTTTATATTTCGTGCGACAGCTGCCTTGACCGCCTCTTCCGCTCCAGCAAGCTCTGACTCTGAAGCAGCATTCTCCTCCCTGAGCTGAGCGACTTCAGCTTCCAGATGAGAAGATTTTTCTTTCAGTGCATTGAGCTCCAGCGTACAGTCCTCCTCTGCCTGGGTGAGGAAATCCTTCTCAGTAGCCAGAGCATCATACTCTTTCTGAGTCCTGATCAGCTTGAGTTTTTCTTCAACTACCCTCTGGGAATCCGCAGTGATGGCCAGATCCTGCTCCAGCTGGCCGATACGCACTGCGAGATTTTCGATGATACTCATTTTCTCAGTGAGCGCCTGAACTCTGGGCTCAAAAGCCCTGCGTCTCTTCCTCACCGGAAGGGGTAACTCTCGATTTTCTTTTTCCAGAAAATAGATCTCTTGCAGTACTTCCTGCAGTTTGACAAGTTTGTTGAGTAATTCGTCCATCTTAGTGCTCATCGTGCATCCCTCAATATTGCGCGCAGGCAGCTGTTTGGAACCGCAGCCCGCTGTATCCTATCAGCTTCTTATGAAGAGCAAAAGAGAAGGGTCGTCACCGACCCTCCAGTTTGGGCCCACCAGGACTTGAACCTGGGACCTTCGTGTTATGAGCACGCCGCTCTGACCAGCTGAGCTATGGGCCCTGAAATTCCATGTAAAACTACTCACAGGAAAGAATTCCCGTCAAGCAAAACTTTGACTAGAGGTAATCCGTGAGTTTACGCCTTCTGGTGGGATGACGAAGTTTCCGGAGTGCTTTAGCCTCAATCTGCCTGATCCGCTCCCTGGTTACATTGAATTTATACCCCACCTCTTCCAGAGTGTGGATATACCCGTCAACAAGACCGAAACGAAGCTGGATCACCTTCTGCTCTCTCAGAGGCAGTGTCTCCAGAACAGAATCAAGCTGCTCCTTGAGGAGACGGATAGCGGTCTGAGTGGCCGGGTTCTCCGCGCCCTTATCTTCGATGAGATCACTGAGCGAAGAGTCTTCGTCCTTACCGATCGGGGTTTCCAGAGAAATCGGCTCCTTCGCCACGCTCTGAATGCTCTTAACTTTTTCCACAGACCAGCCCAGACTTTCGGCCACCTCTTCAGAAGTGGGCTCTCTCCCCTTCTGCTGCAGGAGGACCCTGGATTCCCGGACAACCTTGTTGATCTGTTCAATCATATGGACCGGCACCCGGATCGTGCGGGCCTGGTCCGAAACAGAACGGGTGATAGCCTGCCTGATCCACCAGGTGGCATAAGTGGAAAATTTATACCCCTTCTGATATTCAAACTTATCCACAGCCTTCATCAGGCCGATATTCCCTTCCTGCACAAGGTCAAAGAAATGCATGCCGCGGTTGATATATTTCTTGGCGATACTGACCACCAACCTGAGATTGGCCTGCACCAGACTCTCCTTGGAACGGGAAATATGGATCTCCGCAGTAGCAATCTGATCTCCCCATTTGCAGACTGTATCCATCGGAACTCCGGTGACCGCCAGCGACGTATCAATTATCGCTTTCTTCTCTATAAAACGATTCACCAGCTCTGCAAGGAGTTCCTTACCACATGAGGTGTTCTCCACAAGCGTCAGAAACGCCTTCTTCTGTTGTTTGGTCGGCTTGTTTCCCGGTTCACAGGCCAGGAACAGAAGATCTTTTTCAGTAATATAGTATTCCTTTTCCAGCCTGGAGAGATAGGCACGGTAATCAACAATACGATCCCGGCAGCTCTTAATCACTGAGGCGATTTCACTGATCTTCTCTCTGTTGAAATTAACAGCGATCAGAGAATGAACAAAACCCGCAATGATCCTGTCTCTTTTTTTCAAAACTTCCGATTTCACATCCGCTTTCTTCATCGTAGTGAAATCAAGCCTGGAATATCTCTTCCAGTATCTGTTCACCTTCTTCCTGAGATCAGCATATTGCTCTTCATACTCCTGCCGCTCTTCATTGGTCAGATTGATTACCCGGGAGGTCTCTATAAGATCATGATACGCAGCGCGGTGGGCATCAATGCGGTCAACATGCTTCTTGATATCCGGTAGAAAAAAAGAGGAGTGAAAAACAATATTGCGCACCTCCTGTTCACCCTTTTCAATACACCGGGCCAGAGCGACCTCTTCATCAGCGGAAAGCAGAGAAACTTTTCCTATCTCACGCAGATACTGTCGAATTGGATCATCGCTGGGGACATTGCTGTCATTCTTCACCATCCCATGAGGGACCGGTTCAACCGGCTTATTCTCATTCTCAACCGGCTCTTCGGCAGGGGTTGCCGGCTCCTCGTCAAGGATTTTTATACCCAGGGAAGAGAGATACATAAACACCTCATCAATCGCCTCCGGAGAAGTCATGTTTTCCGGGAGCTTCTCGTTTATCACATCATAGGTAAGAAAACCGCTGCTCTTACCCGCAATGACCAGCTGTTTGACAGAATTGCTTTTACCGGGTTGCGCATTCATCCTGACTTGTCCTGCTCTCTATACATATGCATTACCGCTTCCTCCTCTTTCCGGATAGCAACGATTTGCTCTTCCAGCTCCATGGCTTTCGCCTGTTCACCAGCCAGAACAAGCTTGTTGACCTCCTGAGAGAGAATTTTTCTCCGCTCTTTCAGCTTCTTGAGTCGAATGGTCCGGAGCGTATCATCGAACTGAACCTGCCGATCCATTTCAAAATGGCCGGAACGGAGATCTTCCTCAAGACAGGAACGGACCCAGGGGATTTCAATAGAAGCGATAAGACCGGCAACCGGTTGCCGCTCCCCCTCCCCCATCAACCGGACTATCAGCTGATAAAGATAGATAGCCCTGCTGTCTTCCAGGACCAGCTCCCCCCTTCCAACAATATCGGCAAGGGGTTCCCAGAATTCATCATATAGAAAAGTAAGGCGCAACAGATAAAATTCAAAGGAAGAATCACTATTTACCGTCACGGGCTGACCAGCCGGCTGGAGGGGTCGGGGGGCCCTTCTCCGCTGCACGGGCCTCTCTTTGCGGTTGTAAAAATCCCGCAGTGCCGCCTCAGGATCTGTACCGCTCAGAGAGGACGCTTTCCGGATCATCAGATCGACAACTGTCCGCTCTTTAAAACCCTGAAGAAAATCAAACACTGCATTAAGAAAATCCAGCTTGCCCTCAATGCTGTCCGGCCTGTTGTCTCGATACAGGCTATTCAACACAAAATCAGAAAGCGCAACTCCAGACTTGAGCTTTGTGGCCACGTTTTCCCGGCTGCTCGTCCTGCAAAGATCAAAGGCATCACCCCCCTCAGGCAGGAGAACCACCCGGGCCTTGAGCCCCCTGTCCATGATCATCAGGGAAGAGCGGAACACAGCCTTACGGCCCGCTGCGTCACCGTCAAAAAGAAGGATCAGATGCCCGCTGTATCTGTGGAGTCTTTTAAGGTGCTCCTCAGTGAGGCTTGTCCCCAGAGGGGCAACAGCGTTGAAAAAACCGGTCTGATGCATCCCGATCACATCAAGATACCCCTCGACAAGATAGACACAATCCCGCTTGCGAATCTCCTGCCTGGCCTGATACAGACCGTATAGAAGATCCCTTTTCTGAAACACCGGGTTCTCCGGCGTATTCAAATATTTAGGCTCTCCGCTTTCCAGAATCCGCCCTCCGAATGCAGCGCAATCGCCTTTTTCATTGAGAATGGGAAAAATCACCCTGTCACGAAAATAGTCGTACACCTTCCCGCGCTGTTTCCCTTCCCGAATGAGCCCCGCTTCCAGCAGGGTCTGTATTCGAAAAGAGCGGGACGCCATCTTCCTGACCAGCCCTTCCCATTGCGGCAAAGCGTATCCAAGACGAAAATTGCTGATTGAATCCGCGTGCACCCCCCTGTCGATCAGATAGCGGTAGGCCCTCCGTCCCGCTGGATTGACCGTCAGGTTGTGAACAAAAAAATTCAGCGCCTCTTCGTTGGTCTGGAGAAGCGGTCGGCAACGCTGTTCAAAAAAGCTGTTGTCCCCCCCCTTTTTCAGAAGGGTGATTCCAGCCCTGGATGCCAGGAGCTCGGCAGCCTCGACAAATGAGTGCCCCTCAATCTCCTGCATATAGGTGAAGATATCCCCATGTTTACCGCAGCCATAACAATGGAAACGGTTCTGCACCGGATAGACATAAAAAGAGGGGGTGCGTTCATTGTGGAAGGGGCAAAGACCCTTGAGATGAGTACCGGATCTGTTGAGGCTGACGCTTCTGGCAAGATAGTCTGCCAGAGATACGGACTCCCTGATTTTATCTATAATGTCGGGAGGGATCAAAAGGATACCCCTGATACAAGAATACCCGGCCAATAAAACGGCCGGGCTGAACTGCGAAACGCCTTTTTAAAGATGGCGAGAACGAGCACGGGCGATCTTGAGCTTCTTCTCGCGTTTCCGCTTTGCCGCCGCATTTTTTTTCTTCTTGATCACACTCGGCTTCTCAAAATACTCCCGCTTCTTGATCTCCGTCAGAACACCCGCCTTCTCGCACTCTTTCTTAAACCGTTTGAGAACGCTTTCGATACTTTCGCCATCTCTGACTTTGACTCCCAGCATTGACATATCACCCCATTCCCGTTATGAAACAATTGCTTAAGGGCTTTAAACCCTGATTAATATCGTGATCAGCCTGGTGGCCAGGTCATATTCCTTCCACCAAGGAGATGGAAATGAACATGGTAGACAGTCTGCCCCCCGGCTGCATTACAATTGGCTACCAGTCTGTACCCGGATTCAGCAATACCGTGCTCAGTAGCGAGTTTTTTGGCAACTTTAAGAATCCTCCCGACAAGAGCGTCATTATCAAAGGTATTAAGGTCTGTAATATGCGCCTTAGGAACGACCAGAAAGTGAACAGGAGCCTGAGGTTGCACATCATGAAAGGCAACGATATCTTCATCCTGGTATACAAATTCAGCAGGAAGCTTGCCTTCTATGATATTGCAGAAAATACACTCTAACACAGATGCCTCCTTGTACAGTTGAATAGAAATAATAGTGCGGATCACAGGGAAAGGCAACTAATTAACAGAGTGAGTCATTTGTGCTGTAGCGCAAATCTTCTTGATGTACATCTGTTTTTTGGTGGGTTTCCGGGCAAAAGGGCTGACTTTTTGAAAAAGCATACTTTTTTTACAAGAAATCCGCCCCGGGACGGCGTGAATTGCCGTTCACGGCGCCTCCAGCACATCCATGCGCTGAAAATCCACCAGGTATTTTCGGATGCACACATCTTTCCTTTTATATTTCGAAACCTCCGAAAACAGATTTCTTTTTGGGCAAAATATTCTGGCGGATGTGTTTCTGTTTGTGAAGCAATGAGTTACACTGCATCACGAATAGTTCGATCTGGAGGGTTTCCGGGTGGGGATGCAGGAGAGAGCGTGATCATTGTCCAGGCTGTTGCCATGGCAGGTAACAGCAGAAGATATCACAAAGGAAAAAAGCAGGATTAGTTGCTATGCTATCCGCAGCTTTTCCTGTTTTGTGGTGGGGTTAATTCAGCGCTTACAAGAGATATTCTCAAATTTTGTGGATTGCAAAAGCCATCCTTCGATAAAATCCCCTTATGCCGCCTCTTTTAGTAATTCATTTTCAAAGATTCTCCGCTCCAGAACAAGAGGAATGGTTTTATAGCCTCTCAATTTTCTGGTGACAATCTTCTTCCGTTACCTGGCTATTCAAGAAGTGGATAAGGGGGAGCTCACAGGAGCGCAGCAAGGAACGAAATACAGACAAGACCCCAGCTGAGAAAGCCTAAGAAAACCTGGCGCAGCCCATCGGAAAACCATGCCCCTCTGGCAGCGCCCACTGCGGCGATCAGGCCGGCAATGAAGCCATATCCCAGACCGAATAGATGAGCCGCATGGTCTGTCAGCGGGCCGCTGCTCATCACCAGGAAGAGGAGTCCTGTGCCGGCGGCAAGCAGCGGTTTGCGGGTGCCCCCCTCTTGCCGCCCGGAGCTGCGCAGCATAAGAACCATTCCGAGTGCGGCAAACACAGCGGTGGAGGCGCCGATTGAGAGCACCCCTGCCCCCCCTCTGATCTGCGTCGCTGTCACGTTTCCGCTGGCAGCGGCAATCAGAAGGAGTGTCCAGGCAGCTCCAGGCCCGATCACGGATTTAATGGTGGGGACGATCAGCATCAAAGGGAGGATGTTAAAAAGGAGGTGCAAAACAGTGGTGTGCACAAAAAGCGCAGTGAGCGGCCTCCAGAGCTCACCGGCAGCCAACCCCTGTCCGGAAATTCCGAAAAGACGAACAGCGGCTTCTGCTTCTCCTGGGATCGAATAGAGAAGATGTGTAACAACCGGAAGCAGGGGGATGAAAAGTCCGGGCCTCCACTTCTTAGTTGAGACAGGCTGGCGCTCCAGCAGTGGAGTCTGCTCCTTCCAGAGCCGCAGCTCCCGAAGCGCGTCTTCCTGCCGGGAAGCATCAAGCTGCAGCGACCACCGCTCCCCTGTGGTGACGATCCTGTGCGGTATCCCAACTGCAGCGATCACAAGCGACCACTCCTTGACCTCCGATTCGCTGCCCGGACCGATCACCCCTGGACTGCTGACCGGCGGCCGGCGCTCCCCTATCCCAGTATGGTCCCACACCCGAGACACTCTTCCTCATAATAGAAAACAGCAAACTGGCCGGCAGCAATGCCGCGGTCCGGCTCTTCCAGAGTAACGGTACCGACCTTTCCGTCGAACTCGAGTGTGCAACCGTAGATCTGCGGACCGTGGCGGAGTTTGCAGCTCAGGGGGGCCCCTGGTTCAGGGTGACGAATCCAGTTAAAAGAGCCGACCCGTAAGGAAGTCCGCGCATTCCGCTCCGCTCCGCTGCCCCTGGATACATAGATGATGTTGCTCTCAATATCTTTGCAGACCACATACCAGGGGCCATCGGAGAGACCGAGCCCGGTGCGCTGTCCAATCGTATGGAACCATATCCCCTTATGGGGCCCCAGTCTCCTGCCGCTCTCCAGCTCCAGGATATCGCCCTCCTTTTCACCGAGATACATCTTCGCAAAATCCCGGAATTTTATCTTCCCGAGAAAACAGATGCCCTGGCTATCCTTGCGGCTCCTGGTGGGCAGATCATACTGCTCTGCCAGCTCCCGGACCTGGCTTTTGTAATTTTCTCCAACCGGGAAGAGGATTTTCTCCAGTTGCTCCCGTTTCATACGGGAAAGAAAGTAGGTTTGATCTTTGATCTGGTCTGGCGCGCGAAAGAGATGGACCCCATCCTCCTGCTCCACTATTCTGGCGTAGTGGCCGCTGGCGATTTTGTCGTAATTACCCCCCACCCGGTCCATAAAAACGCCGAATTTGATCAAACGATTGCAGAGGACATCCGGACTCGGGGTGCGCCCGCTTTTTAACTCCTCGAGCGTGTATCTGACCACCAGTTTATAGTATTCCTGCTGCAGTGGCATAACTTTGAGCGGGACCTCGAGCCTGTCACACACCGCCCGGGCACAGGAGAGGTCCTCTTCCCAGGGGCACTCCCCGAGAAAGGAGACCTCATCCTCCAGCCAGATCTTGAGATACCAGGCGGTCAGATCATGCCCCGCCTCTTTCAAAAGAGCCAGCGCGAGAGAACTGTCCACCCCGCCGGATAAGAGTACCGCTGTTTTCATGCGCGCCCCCTGAGCATAACCATCAGCACGGAGAGATCTGCATTGCGCACCCCGGACAGCCGGGACGCCTGCCCAAGCGTTCCGGGCCGCACTCTCTCCAGACTCTCCCGGCTTTCGCTGGAGAGCGCCTCAACCGCTTGATAGTCAAAGTCTTCTGGAATCACCTTTGACTCCATCCGTTCCAGGCGGGCAACCTGGGCCTCCTGCCGCTTGATATACCCTTCATATTTCAACTCCAGGGCAACCTGACCGAACGCGCGGGAATTACCCAGCAGGTCGTTTATCTCCTCTTTGCTGCATTCGTCGAGCAGTGCGGTAAACTCATGGAATGCAACCCCTGGCCGTTTACAGAGCCGCTCGATAGGAGCGGCCTCAGCTACTGGATGCAAACTGCGCTTCTCCAGAAGCGGATTAACCACCTCCGGCTTGAGCCGCACTTTACGAAAAAAGGATAGCCCATCTTCGATCAACGCTTCACGCTCCAGGAAGCGGTTGTAGCTATCCTGATTAAGCAGTCCAAGGCTGTAGCCGAGGGGCAAAAGTCGGCGGTCCGCATTGTCCTGTCTGAGAAGCAGTCTGTATTCCGCCCTGGAGGTGAACATCCGATACGGCTCCCTCGGCGCCTTATTGATCAGGTCATCGATCAGTACCCCGATATACGCTTCGCTCCGTTTGAGAACGAGCTCGTTCCTTCCCTGCAGCTTGCAGGCCGCGTTGATCCCGGCCATGATCCCCTGTGCTGCCGCCTCTTCATACCCGGAAGTGCCGTTCACCTGACCGGCCAGATAGAGCCCGGGAACAATCCTGCTCTCCAGAGTATGGCGGATCTGGAAGGCCGGAAAAAAATCATATTCCACCGCATATCCTGCCCTGACCATTTCGGCATTCTCCAACCCGGGAATGGTTGCCAGGGCAGCTCTCTGGCACTCCTCAGGCAATGAGGTGGGGAAACCATTCATATAGACGAGCGGGTCATCCAATCCTTCTGGTTCCAGAAAGATGTGGTGCCTGTCCTTATCAGAAAAACGGACAATCTTATCCTCAATGGAAGGGCAGTATCTGGGGCCGCTGCCTGTAATGATCCCCTGAAACAGCGGGGAATGGTCAAAACCCTTGCGGAGCTCCTCATGAGTTTTCGGATTGGTGTAGGTCAGCCAGCAGGAGATCTGCGGTAATTCGGGAAACGCTTCCGGATCTGAATAGAGAGAAAATCCGACAGGCGGTTCGTCTCCATTCTGTTCACCGCATTTCTCATAGTCAATGCTCGCGGCCAGGATTCTGGGCGGGGTACCGGTCTTCAAGCGAGCGCTTTCCAACCCCAGCCGCTCCAGGCTTTCCGTCAAACCACAGGCTGCAGGCTCCCCGGCTCTCCCCCCCTCCTCGGAATTGAGCCCTGTGAAGAGCCGGCCATTCAGAAATGTCCCGGCTGTGATAATGACGGCGTTTGCGCTGATCCTCTCCCCTGATATCGTGCTCGCTCCGGTTACTCCAGAGTCATCCGCATGCACCTCTGTCGCCATGCCCTGCAGCACATCCAGTCCCGGTACAAGAGCCGCTGTCGCAGCGCAGAAAGCGCTATACTTCTCTCGGTCGCTCTGACAACGGGAGGACCAGACTGCCGGACCCCTGGAACTGTTCAGAGTGCGGAACTGGATCCCTGTCGCATCCGCGATCCGCCCCATCACGCCACCCAGCGCGTCTATCTCATGCACCAGATGCCCCTTGGCGGTCCCCCCGATGGCCGGATTGCAGGACATCCGCCCCAGGGCGTCCGGGTCCATGGTGAGCAGAGCAACAGAGCAACCCATCTTTGCCGCAGCGATAGAGGCTTCCAGTCCAGCGTGCCCCCCACCTACAACCAGTATATCATACTGCTTCATCCGGCCTCCAGCCTTCTGCGGAGCACTTTGAGCCGCTGAACACTGTCCATATAGACCGCTTCGTAGGTGAGTGGATCCAGGCTGATCCCTTCCCTGTCCCGAACACTCCACTGCGGCAGTTCGCCCTCCACCAATGCTCTGCTGTACTGAAGCGCGTAAGGGACGCTCAGCCGGAGAAAAAAAGCGGTTTCACCCATTATCCGGTCTCGATCCGGAATATCGTCCTGGTGTCGGGCAACCAGCTTCTCATGCGCCGCCATCACCCGCTCCTCTGTCCGCTCATGAGCGTCTTTGAATATCTCCTGGAACCTGGAAATAAGCAGGCTAATGGTCTCCTCTGCTTCTGCATCCTTCTTAAATTCTATTGCATACTGGATACCGACCAGGATATTCATCAGCCGCCTGTGATTGGCGTCGTAGACATCACTCTCCCAGACAATATGGAAGATCCCGGTCATAAATTCGATGAACCCGAGAATTTCCTCCGGGCTGGTGAACAGACCTCTGAGCATCGGCAGCTGCCCGATCTGATCAACCACCGTATAATAGTTCTTATCCTCTGAAAACAGACGCCGGTAGTAGAGCCTCTGTCTTGGTGTCAGTTTTATTTTGGGCATTCGTCCTGCCTCTCCAGATAGATTTTCCAGCGTTCCTGAATTTTTGTCTGTTCCCTGCCCAGATATTTGTATTCCCAGCGCAGGGCCCCGCTCTCGAGCTCTTCATCTCTGAGTTCTTCAGCATGGATCTCACGGCTCTCCAGATACAGCTCCTCTTCAATCGCAGTTATAAAAGCCACAAAATTTTTCTTCATCAACCGCACGTACTGGAGCGCGCGCTCATGCACCTTCTCTTTCAATGCGGAAAGTTGAGGCAAAATCGTGTTCTCCAGCAGCGCAGACCCGGTCGCAGCCCCTTCCGGAACATCACCGGCAAACCAGCTCTCCAGGAAAGCTCCGGGCGAGTCCGGGAGATATTCTTTATGCAGAATGCCGTAGAGCCGATCAATAACTACGCGCATCCGCTTATGATCCCCTGTCACATATAAAAGAAATGAAAGAAACATCGCCTGTTCATAGGGACCGTAATTCAGATCCTTTAGAAAAAGCGTTCCAATACGGGCAAGAAGCTCCCCTTTTGAAATCTCGGCGAGCATAGTCTTATCCTGTATATAGTACTCCAGAGTTTCCTCCGAATCATACTGTAGAAAAGCCATGAGACCTCCGCAACCGGTTACCATGAGTTATATTATTATAAAAGATACGACTCAAGCGCCTTTCCCGGCTGTATAACGGTTCTGCCGGAAAATTTCCGCTCATCCCCTTCTCCAGAACCCGCATCTCTTCTCTGCCCTCTGGCCACTGCAGGCGCCGAAAAATCTGTTGCGCCCGGGACAGCAGGCAACAGAGCGGCTCTCCAGATTTCAGCGACTGAGTGAAGCCTCCTGCTCGATTTCAGCAGCAATCCGGGTCATGAGCGGAGTGTATCCCCTCCCGCTCCACCTGAATAGTCGCGTGTTCGATACCGTGGTCATGATGGACTTCCTTCTGGACAGTCTCCAGAAAACGATTATCAATCTGATGGCTGCTGATAACCAGATGAACAAACAGCGCGGTCGCGGTATTGATAACCACCCCGATACCAGCCACGATGATCACTGTCGTATTGTCGACAGGCTGAGGTGTTATAAAACGCCCGGTTGTAATCCACAGGCCCGCGAGGATGGCATCCATGCTCATGAGAATCTCCCATGTTACCTCCAGAGCCGGGTCTTCAGGTGAATATAATAATCTGCACTTCTCCGGACCAATTTCTTTCCCTGTTGCTGAAAAACGTCGCGGATTCGTTTCTGCAGCGCTGCGGCTTGCCGGCCGCTGTTGTTAAACGCAACGCCCTCCGCTTGAAATCCTGTAAACAGGTTTATTTCAACGCATAAAAGAGTATCTTTACCAGGTACAAACACTGCCCGAGGTGAAACCATGTTCATCCACAACATTGATCCGGTCCTGCTCAAAATCTATTCCCTCCCGCTTGTTGGAACGATTGAAATCCGCTATTATGGCGTGCTCTACGCGGTGGGGATAATGTGCGGATTCTTCATGATCCAGAGTTTATTCAAAAGAAAAGGCTATTCAGAAGAGATCTGCAGCCGACTGGTCCTTTACATCATCCTCGGCCTCATCCTCGGAGCACACTACACGCATATCATCTTCTACGAACCGCAATCAATCTTCAACAACCCGATCCGCCTGCTTCAGCTGGGTAGAGGACTCTCTTCACACGGCGGCTTTATCGGGGCGATCATCGCCCTGATCTTCTTCCGCAGAAGGATGCAGAAGGGGGAACCATCCCGAATCGGCAAGCTGCTGGCCGGTAAAACTAAGCAAGGGGTCAGGCCGTTTGATTATACAACTGCAGCTAAGATATCCTCTCTGGAGTATCTGGATATGATTACCATTGGTGGCGCCCTGCTTGTACCCTTCATCCGTTTAGGTAACTTCTTCAATTCCGAAATCGTAGGGAGGATTATTCCCAGAGTGAACGGAATACCGGACTCCCCATTTGCTGTGGCCTTCAAGAGATTACGGGAGAATTATGGAAAACTCAAAAATGAACTGATCTACCGACACCCCTCTCAACTGTATGAGATGATTCTGGGGATCGCCATCTTCCTGGTGCTCTTCTTCTTCTTCCGCAAATTCCATGCCCGTATCAAACACGGAACGATCTTCTCTGGATTCACTATCCTCTATTTCACAAGCCGCTTCATGATTGAGTATATAAAGGAGTATCAGATTGTTTCTGCCGCCTTCCCCTTTACAATGGGGCAGATGCTCAGCATCCCACTTGTCCTGCTGGGGGCTTTCATGTACATAAAGAAAAAATACTACCAGCTGGAAGCGGCAAATCCGGAAGCGTAGCGGCCAACGCAGAGGCGGGAAACAATCCTCCCGCTCCCATCCCCTCTTTTTACGATAACTGTGGAGAAACATCGAGAAATTTTCTCAAGATAATCCATATCGCGCCTCCCCTCTTCTCCGCTCACTATGCCGGGTTGAAATCGGATGCAAAGATTTTTCCCGGCAATGCTGTGTATGTCCATTGAGAATATTCTTCCGGAAACAGAGTTGAGCGTCACTCCGATGTTATTCCGGTATCCGGAATTGTAATAACCAGCCAGAAAATTACCCGGCGAGTACACAACAGGCCGATTCCGGTACACCTCAATGCTCTGTGGTACATGAGGGCGATGACCGATCACACCGCCACTGCCTGCGTCGATCAGTTTTCTGGCTGTTCGGATATGCCCGGGAAGCGGCCGCACCTTACGTTCCTTTCCCCGCTAAGGGAGCACAAGCGCAATATTTTCAGGCCGCTTAACCACTTTGACCGCCTTTATAAGAAGCGGCAGATTAATCGGCGCGGTCCCTGACTTCATCTTCGTAGCATGAAAGGGAGAGGGATAGGCATCACAGACAGAGAAGAGTTCCGCTATTCATTTCAAACCTATACTACCCGGAGCTGTATTTGATATGCGGCAAAAACTCTTTATCTTTATCATCCTTGCTATCTCCTGTTGTTTTACCTAATATTTTTCGAGTCAGTATACACTAACTTATTGATGGGTTATCATTGATGTGACCTGAAGCAAGAATAACAGGAAATAGATGAAAAAAAGAAACAAGTTCTCCACTCTCCCCAAATCGGTTATAATCCTCTTTTTCATAATCGGTGTTATCTCCGCAATTTCATTCCGGATACTGATCGTATTCCGCTACCACCAGCAGCATCTATTCCGCCCGATCTGGTATATCGGGATCATCGGCTACGTCTACTTCTTCCTCTACCGCTGGATAATCGCTAATCGGAGAAAAAAAATGATCCAGAGTTTCGACCTGCTCAGCAAACTTGAAAAGGAGCAGCCGCTTGAAGGGGGATCAAGAAAAGCGCTGCATTATATAATAACCTCTCTCTCAAAATCCAAGGAGAACTACAACTACTACATAATTTTCTTCCTCTCCATTATCGCCATTATCACAGACCTGCTGCTTGCCGCGTAGTCGCGCCTTCAACGGAACTCTTCAGGCAGAGACTCTACCTCCTGAGCGAGTCTTTTTTGAGCGCTTCTTTCAACTTTACGCCCTTGCAAAGACGGGCACTCTCATTAGAAGCCACACCGCATTTCATACAATAATCAGTGCAGTCTTTCACCAATTTTGCATAGGCTTTCGGGTTTTTTTTCGGCATTCGATTTTTTACAGTTTTGCACATTTTTTCCATGATTGATCACCTCAGAATTAATATACCAGAAAAATATATCCTTGAAACAGAGATTATATTTGAGAAAATATCATCAGTCGCGAATAGCTCTACCTGCTTTTCTGGATTTTGCCCTGTTTTCCAGAGGATGGAACCGGCTATGTATGCTCTTAAGCTGCTTGCCGCCAATGTGGGTGTAAATCTCGGTTGTCGTGATATCGGAATGACCGAGCATCTCCTGGACACTGCGCAGTCCAGCACCGTTTTCCAGCATATGGGTAGCAAAAGAGTGGCGTAAGGAGTGAGGGCTGATAGCCCGTGTAATCCCCGCCTTCAAAGCGGCCTGGCGTATGATCTTCCAGCACCCCACTCTGGAAATGGGGTTGCCTCTACTGTTGAGGATAAGCCGCCTCTGTACCGGGGTCTTCACCAGAAGAGGTCTGGCGGCAAGCAGATAATCGGATACTGCGCTGCGCGCTTTATCTCCGAGTGGCACCATCCGCTGCCTGGAGCCTTTTCCCCAGACAGTGACAAACCCCTCCTGCAGATCAAAATCGTCTATAGAAACCCCGGTGAGTTCTGAGATGCGCAGGCCGCAACTGTAAAGGAGCTCCACGATCAAACGGTTCCGCTGCTGCAGAGCGGTGGAACTGCCGCACGCGTTCAGAAGCGCCTCTACCTCCCCAGTAGTGAGAAACTGCGGCAACTTACGTCCCTTTTCTGGAGCTGTAAAATGCTCAGTCGGATCATCTTCACAATTCTCGAGCAGAAGCTGATATCTGTAAAACTGTCTCAAAGAAACGATATATCTGGATAAGGTGGTGGCTGAAATCGGCCTTCCTTTCAGCTGCAGCATCCAATCGATCAAATCCCGGGTTCGGACGGCTTTCCAGTCTATCCTGTTTTCAGCCAGCCAGGCCGCGTACAGTGACAGGTCAGAACAATAGGCGTCAGCTGTGGTTTCCGCAAGCCCCCTCTCCACCCGCAGGTGGACCCGAAAATCTTCAATAAGTGCCCTATCCATTATTCTCTTCCGGAAGAAAGTGGTCCATCTTGCGCCTTTTAGTATCCAGATAGAAGGCGTTATCGCTGTGAGGCGGAATAACAAGGGAGACCCGATCTTTAACTATCAAACCGTACGCTTCAAGACCCACGATTTTTCGTGGGTTATTGGTGAACAACCGGATACCTGTGAGGCCGAGATTCTTGAGGATCTGCGCGCCGAGACCGTAGTCACGCAAATCCGGTGCAAATCCAAGCTTCTGATTGGCTTCAACTGTATCCAGCCCCTGCTCCTGCAGGTGATAGGCACGGATCTTATTTTTGAGCCCGATCCCTCTCCCTTCCTGCCGCATATAGACGATCACACCCGCCCCTTCTTCGGCTATCTGCTTCATCGCTGTGCGCAGCTGGCTCCCGCAATCACACCGTCTGGAAGCAAAAACATCACCAGTCAGGCATTCCGAGTGAACCCGGACCAGCACATCATCCCTGCCTGAGATATCCCCGTAGACAAGAGCTACATGCTCTTTGTCATCCAGATCGCTCTCATAGAGGATGATCCTGAACTCACCGAAATCCGTTGACAGGGTCGCTTCCGCTTCCCGACGGACCAATGTTTCATTCTCCTGCCTGTGTCGGATAATCTGCTCAATGGAAATCAATTTTATATCATGCTTATCACAGAAGACGCGCAACTCAGGAAGCCGGGCCATTGTACCGTCTTCATTCATGATCTCACAGATCACCGCACAGGGCCGCAGGCCGCTTAGAAGAGCCAGATCCACAGAACCCTCTGTCTGTCCGGCACGAACCAGTACGCCACCAGGTTTGGCCCGAAGGGGAAAAATGTGTCCCGGTCTCCTCAGATCTGCCGGGCGACTTGCAGGATCAGCGAGAGTCGCGATCGTCCGGGAACGGTCTCCAGCGGAAATACCAGTAGTGACATCTTCATGCGCGTCAACACTCACCGTGAAAGCGGTATTATTGGGGTCTGTATTCTCAACGACCATTTGCCGGAGCTCCAGCCGCTCCAGATCTTCATCAACCATGGGGACGCAGATCAGCCCCCGCGCCTCTTTTGCCATGAAATTGACCAGCTCCGGGGTTGTGTGTTCTGCAGCGAAAATGAGGTCTCCCTCATTTTCGCGATTTTCATCGTCTACCAGAACAACCATGCTTCCGGCTTTATAAGCCTCCAGCGCTTCCTCGAGATTGTCAAGCATATCATCTCCAGTCCAGGCAATATTCGTTTTCTTTAAGCAGTTGTTCCAGAGAGGGTTTCCCTCCAATAGACAGCCTGCGCTCGATGTACCTTGCAAGTATATCCGCTTCCAGGTTCACCAGATCCCCCACCCGCAGGCTGGCCAGGTTCGTCTGCTCAAAAGTAAAGGGAATAACCATCAGGTCGGCCCGGTCTACAGCGGCATGATTAACGGTCAGAGAAATTCCGTTGACAGCCAGGGAGCCCTTTGTCGCTACCAGTGGCCGGATGGGTTCTGGAAGCGAAACCTCAATGAACCTGCTACCGCCCTGTTTTTCCAGGCGCAGTACCCTTCCGATTCCATCCACATGACCTGTGACGATATGGCCGTCCAGCGGGTCACTGAGCGTGAGCGCCTTTTCCAGATTACACGGGTCCCCGGGTCTTAACAGTGAGAGGTTCGAACACTCCAGAGTCTCCATGGAGGAAAAAAAGGAAAATCCACCTGCTGTGCATTCTTCAACTGTCTGGCATGCACCATTCACCGCGATACTGGCACCATGGACCACCCCATCGAGAAAGGACAGTTCGCAATCAACAACCAGACGGCGCCCCCCCTGCAAATTGGAAGAGAATGCGAGTGTGCCGACTGTGGCGATTATCCCGGAAAACATTATTTGTCCCCTGATTTCTTGTTCCCGGAACTGGTCCTGTCGTAATACTCACCGACCGCATCACCGATCCGCTCCTGATCCGCTCCTGTCGCGATCATCCTGTTGATGGAAAGAGCTGTTGACAGAACAAAAAAAGCGTAGAGAAGGAAAAAAAGTCCGGATAAAAACCGCCAGAAAGCAGAGCTCCGGTAAGACCTCCAGAGGAGCAGGCCGAACAGTACAACAGCGAATGCCGCGACTGTCCACTCCATGTGGAGCAGGTCAGATGGCCATGCTGGACCGATACCGAGAAGGAGCATGAGATCAACAACAAGGGCTGGCAGCATGAGAATCAGCAGAATTTTGCGAAACATGTCCCTTCCTCACCACAATTCAATCTACACTCAAAAAAATACCGCGAACATGGTCCGGAATTCAAGAGGCGGATTCCAGGATGAGATCGTGAAACGAAATTCCATAAGAAAAAGGAGAAGAGTCAACCGGGGATATCACAACTTCATTCCCGGAGGGTGGTCTACACTTGAGAGACCAGATGGATCAGCAGCCCGGTGAAGAGAATAACCGTGAGATTATCATCCACAGGAAGGGGCAGCGCTTCCGCCACAGCAGCAACCAGCCCGGCAGCCGGAGCGAGCCAGAAATGTCGCGGCATAACCGGTTCAAGAATTTGAAAAACCAGGCAGACAAGAGCGGTTGTAAGCACACAGGCCAGAAAACCGATCCGTGTCCCATGTAAAAACCGCATCTTCTTTTTGCCGTAAAGCTTTCCAGCTACAGAAGCGGCGGTATCCCCCCAGGCGAGGAAAAGCACCGGTACCCCGGCTGCCAACCGCATCGGTCGCTCTTCTCCTCCAAAAAAGAGTATCGACAGAAATATGGAAAAAGCATACCAGGTTGCCGAATTAATCCTGCCATGATCCCGCTCAATGAAAAGACCACTCATAGAAGCGTGGATCCAATCCGCAAAAGCGGGAAAAAGATAACGCAGAAGATCCAGCAGACAGGACAGAAGGGCCACTCCTCCGGCAACCCGAAGGGCGACAGTATGCGGAACCCCGGCGTAAATATAGACCAGCCCAACCCAGCTGGAAGAGACGTGAAACAGCTTGCGCCAGAATTTCAGCGTGTAATTCTCAAAAGCAAATTCTACGCGGGACATCTCAGTTCAGCCCTGTCCGCGACGCTCGGTACCCGTCTCCTGATACTCGATCCTCTTTCGCAAAAAATGATAAGCCTTACCCCGGTTTTCGCGCACCTGAAAGATCGCGTAATCGCCGCTACCGATATAGATGAGCTTCTCATTCTCTTCCAGTTTTTCCGTCTTAAGGATACTCTTCCGCACACAGGCAAAATGGCAGAGCCCTTTCCCGTCTTTATGCACGATAGCAGTCACCCTGTCCTGTATTCGTTTTCTGCAGAGAACGCAGATATGCTCTTCCTGCTTCAGGGCGGCGATCTCTTCCCGATGTCTTTTCATATTGCCCTGGAGCTCAGCATTGATATCAATGGGCTCGGCAAGGGGAGGTTGTTTCGGGATCAGCTTACCGGTTGCATCCACCAGAGTACCTACCCGGCTGCCGGAAGAGCGCCCCCTTCTCCCGGATCGTCTTCGACGATTGCGGGAGCCCTTTCGGTTGCTCTCCCTGCTCTCGTCTCGCCTCGCGTTTCTTTGATTTTTATTGTCCCGGCTGTTCGGCTTAGCGCCGTTGGTCCGCCTGCGCGCCGCATCCTGATCCTGCGTGTTACGCTTCGGCTGTGCGCTCCTCCCCCAGGCGTCGACAGCAGCAGCCTGTGCACCCTTCCGTCGACGAGAGCGACGTCGCTTATTCCTCCGACTGCTGGAGGACGAACGCTCTCCTTCGCCTTTACTGTCAGCCGTGTTCTCTTTCCGGTTCTCATCCATAAATTATAAAGCCCGTCGCTAATCTGGAATTCCCGGCAACAGAACAGTCCGAACCGGTCTTGTAAAATAAATTTATTGGACTTATAATAATGATGCAAGTTCTTTTAACCGATTCCAATTAATAAAATTCACGCGCCAGATCTGCAGCAATTTTCATAATCGCCACATCAACATAATCCTGGTCGTTGATTCTGCTTTTCAGCTGCGTGAGCTTCTCCCTGCTGCGCGGTACACCTCGCATTCTGGGAGTATGAGTGCCGGCTCCCGGACGCTTCATGGTCAGAATATTTCTGATGTCTTTACTGTCCAACATAACGTCAATCCTTTGACTTTTTTAGCTGACTTCCCTGTCAGGCTACAAAATATATATGTTTTTCAAATGCTGTATCTGTTTTGAACAGCCCCTTTCAACAAAAACGGCGTCAATCCTGAACCCCTCATACTCTCTCTTCAAATTCTCGATAAAAGAGAGCGCGACTTTAATAATTTTTTGGCATTTCTCTGCAGTGACAGCCTCTTTATAGGCAGGGAAAAAATCCGAATCCCCGCTTTTCACTTCTATAAACACGAGTGTCCTCCTGTCCGGCGCCTCCATTATCAGATCAATCTCACCAGAGGCGGTGGCGAAATTGCGCCGGACAAACCTGTATCCGGCAACAAGAAGATACTCAAGCGCCAGCCGCTCGCTCTCTCTACCTCTCTTTCTTGTGCTGCTGCAGGACATTGACCTCACCTCTGGAAAGAGCTTTGACAATATAGAGATCCGGTTCTACGGCCAGAGTGATACTCTCCTCCTCCAGAACAGGATCTCCAAATTCATCCCGGACAACTCGAAGATTGGGTCGCATCGGCAACGCCGGATCAGCAGAGACAACCTGTCCGATACTGTTATTATTGAGCTGCACATAAGAACCGATCGGATACACACCGATCTGCTTCAAAAAGACATTCAGAATATTCTGATCAAAGCGCGTCTGTCCTGCGGCAAGAACGCTCCGCATCGCGTCATAGGAAATCATTTCCTCTCTGTAACTCCGCCTCTGTGTCATGGCGGCGTAGGTGTCGATCAGCGCGGCAATCTTTCCAAATAGAGAGATTTTGTCCTCAGAGAGATTCCGGGGATAGCCGCCGTCGCACTGCTCATGGTGCTCCAGGGCCACAAGTCCGGAATCATGCGGGAAACCGTTTTCCTGGACCAGAATCCTGTACCCATGAAGAGGATGCGTCCGTATAATCTTCACCTCTTCAGCAGTCAGGCGCCCTTTCTTCTCATGGATATAAGCCGGAATTTTGACCATCCCGATATCAATAAGCAGGCAGCCAAGCAGAAACCTGCGAAGTTTCTGCTTTTTTAATCCCACATTCAATCCTACCATACCGCCCAGAATAGCGACATTGAGACAATGTCTGTAAAGGTACTCTTCTTCTTCCTGGAATACCTGAAAACAGTGTACCATCTCTTCATACCTACCATTGAGATGGGAGATGATCGCATCTACAACTTGCAGCAGGCTCTTCCTGTCCAGACGGGTATTGGCGCTGGCATCCAGGAAAGCGCGTTGCACCACCTTCAACCATTGCTGGTACCCCTCTTGAATTTCTGACAGTGAAGCACCCATCTGAACCTGCGCCTCCAAATTTTCCGATTCCGGAGCCGGCTCCTCATCAAGAGTATCCGGTTTGCTTTGCCTGCTACCCGGCTTTCCTGCCTGCATCTCCACAACATGGTTAAGCTCAGCCTTCTTTCTGGCGATCTCTCCGATCGGAGAAAGGCCAGCGTCAAAATTCCCCTCACCCATATCCGTCAGTTCACCTGCTGTCTCCAGCGCTTCAATCCCCCAGGCCTGAAGTCGTTCAATATCCTGCTTCTTTATGGAAACCCCTGGACCAGCAAGAATATTGCCGGGATCAATAAATACAGACTTATTGAATTTCATCCCTGGACGCAGATCCGATGTACGTATCTTTTTCATAACAGCTCCCTGCTCACCTCATTTTTATTCAATCTGTAAATCCCTGCCATAAGTTCAGCAAACGCCTGAAACAGAGCTTCCGGTATCCAGTCCCCAACCCGCAACGTATCAACCAACTCTGCAAGGTCCGGATCCACGACCAGAGGCACTCCAGCCTGCTCTGCGATTTCCAGAATTCTCCTTGCCTTCCATCCTTTGCCGGCAGCCAGTAACCTGGGAGCAGGCTCTTCTTTATCATAACCAAAAGCAAACGCTCTTTCTTCAGACAAAATCCAGGAACTCCTCTCCTGAGAGGGCTGCAAAGGCCTGAACAGGCCACTCTTGAAAAGAATTGTTCCACTCAGGCACTTCAACAATCCTGTATCGTGCTGCCACCTGTAGATTATCACGGAGCTCCCGGCCACTCCCCCTGGCGCAGAAGATTGTGCCATAGACAGCATCACAATCCAGGATAAGCGTGAACCGCAACAATCCGAGTCTGCTGAATTCACACTCACTGAACAGCCAGGACCTCCTCCGCTTCCCGGTCTCGCCAAGCAGAAGAAGGGGAACCATTCCGTTTTCAGATAGCTCCTCCAGCCTGAGCAGGGTAAAGAAAAACCTTCCCCCCGCCTTGCCTTCACCCCGATCTTCGGAACGGCCTCCTGCTTTATCCGAAAAAGCTGTCAGACGGTCAATGAAGGAACTCAATTCTTCCTCACCAGAAGAGAAAGGTCCACCAGTTATACCATCGTCAGCTGTTTTGCGCTCCTTAGCCCTTTCTTTCACTGCAATATAGAGCTCCAGAACCTGGTTGGCCTTTTCGGCCCGCTCACCCCCGAGAAGAGAAAAGATCTTCTTCAGGTCCAGCCCATCGTTTAAGAGGCGCCCCTGTTTATCAGCAGCAGCATACCGCGCAAAAGAAAGGCGCTGCACAATGCTTTCAGAAGCAGCCTCTGTCCCCGGCACTTCAGGGTACCCCACCTTTGTGGCACCACTGCCCCCCTGAGGATGCAGCATGACTTTCCCACCCCGGCGCTCCACTCTATACAGGGCATTGCCCTCAGAAAAGGGTCCGAAAACAGTAACCCGGATCTTCCCCCCTTTATAATACAGAACCGTCTGTCCCTCCTCAACCTCCACCCTTCCGCGCACAGTCTGCCCGTGCCGCAGTCCCCCCCTGTTATGACGAGAAAGAGGATTACCGGCTGGAACGCGCATAGGCTTCTCTGACAGGCCGAAAAGAGCTTCTGTGGATGGGACAGGCTCCGTGCTGATGCAGTTTCTCACGGTGTCTGGCCGTCGGATACCCCTTATGCCTGTCAAAACCATAGACAGGATAACGGTCGTGATACTCCAGCATCAGACGATCCCGGGTAACTTTGGCCACAATCGAAGCCGCCGCTATAGAGCCGGAGAGGCTGTCTCCCTTAATAATGGAAGTTTGCGGTAGATCAAGATCCAGGTTCATCGCATCGATCAGCAGGTGGTCGGGCAGGGGCGACAGAGAGGTCACTGCTTCACACATCGCTTTTCTGGAGGCGTTGTAGATATTTATCCTGTCAATGCATGTGTGGTCCACAACAGACCAGCTGACGGCATCCGCGTGTTCTATAATCAAATCGTAAATAAAATCCCGTCTTCCAGAGGTAAGGCGCTTGGAATCCCGGATAAACGGATGGGAAAAGCGGCCAAGCACAACTGCAGCAGCGACAACAGGACCGGCCAGGGGACCCCGGCCGGCTTCATCCACTCCGGCGATCCGGGAGCAACCGCAAGCCAGCAATTCGTTCTCATAATGATCAGTTGCGGTCAATCCCGGCTCAGAAACGCTTTTCCTTGACCTGGGCTGCTTTTCCAACACGATCCCTCAGATAAAACAGTTTCGCTCTACGCACTTTGCCACGCCGCGCGATCTCAACTTTCTGGATAAACGGAGAGTGGATGAGAAATGTCCTCTCAACACCGATACCAAAAGAGACACGGCGCACTTTGAAAGAGTTATTGAGCCCACTGCCGGCTTTTGCGATCACAATCCCTTCAAAAACCTGGATCCGCTCACGCTTACCCTCCTTGATCTTCACATGTACTTTGACTGTATCCCCGATATTGAAGACAGGCACGTCTTTCATCTGCTTCTCTTCAATCTCTTTTATCACATCCACAGTATAACTCCTTATAGATTTGTTTCAGGTACTCCCTATCTTCTCCAGAAAGGCCGGCACTTTCCAGCAATTCCGGCCTGTACCGCAGCGTATTCCGAAGACTGGAAAACCTCCTGTACGCATTGATCGCCTTATGGTTGCCGCTGCGTAAAATATCCGGAACAGCAACGCCGTCGTATACAGCGGGTCTCGTATAGTGGTCCTCTTCCAGCAGGCGGTTCTCAAAAGAATCGCTCTCAATCGACCCCATTGATCCAAGGACATCCTCCTGTCTTCTGATAATCGCCTCAATCAGCATCATTGCTGGAGCATCGCCGCCCATGGCGATAAAATCTCCGATGCTCAGTCGCATCTCAACCGATTGTTCAAGAAAACGACCGTCAAACCCCTCATAGCGCCCGCTCAAAAGCAGAAACCGTCTTCTGGATGCGAGCTCGCAAACAAGCTCTCTGTCCAGTTTCCTGCCAGAAGGCGCCATTGCAATGGTATAGTCGCCAGGCCCCTTCACTTCAGCAACAGCCCTGCCGAGGACTTCCGGCTTGAGCAGCATACCCGCTCCACCGCCAAAAAGATAATCATCGACATTCTCTCTGAGCCGATTCGCTGTTTTGCTCATCCGGGCGTAATCCCTGAGTTGATGCAACTCCACAGCGAGCTGTTTCTTCTCAATGGCCCGGGCTATAATCCCGGATCCGCTGAAAGGCGCATACAAACCCGGGAAAAGGGTGATGACCTTAAACCGGGTCATCGTTCGAGAAACCGTTTCCGGATGGAAACCCGGCCCTGTTCCAGATCCACCTCTGTAACCGCATCGTCGACAAACGGTACATTCCACTCAGCGGAGCTGTCCTCTTTTTTTCTCTTCCTGATAGTCAATACAGCGTTTGCTCCTGTCTCAAAAATCGCAGAGACAGTCCCGAAAAGCAGATTCTCCTCAGAAGTATAAACAGAGAGGCCTTCCAGATCGGTGAAATAATACTCACCCTCAGCCACCGGCCCCAGAGAGTCACGGGTAATAAAAAGCTCTCTGCCCCTCAGGAGTTCCGCATCATTTCTATCACCGCACCCCTCAAACCGGAGCAGAAGATACTCTTTATGGGGCCGTGCCGAAATCACCTTAACCGGTTCATACCGACCGCTCTTCAAAAAATAAAACTCTTTTCGGGTCCCATATTTGCCTGGATCGCTACTGAAAAAACGGACTCGTACTTCACCCTTCAGGTTATGAGGCCGGGTGATCCGCCCGATCAGGATATAGAGCGCATCCTCCCTCATCAGACAACCTGTTTCTCAGTCGAGAATCTCAAGAACAATTCTTTTCCCGGCTTTCATCGCTGCGGCATTCAGAATTGTCCTCAAAGCCTGGGCGATACGGCCGTGCTTCCCTATCACCTTCCCGACATCTTTTTCTGTAACACGAAGCTCAAGAATCGTGGACTTCTCACCTTCGATAACATTGACCTGTACATCTTCAGGAGTATCCACCAGCGCCTTCACCATAAATTCAACAAGTTCTTTCTCCTGCATCAGCCCTCTCCTTTCGAATTCCGTATCAACAACATTCCCTGCACAATTTCAGACCAGGTTACAGCACACAGAAAAATAGAAAAAGCTACGGCAGAGTTTCTACAGCAGATTCTGCTTCTTAAGCAGATCCTGAGCTGTTTTACTCGGCTGTACACCATTCTTCAGCCAATAGGAGACCCGCTCCTCGTTGAAATGGAAAGGCTCTTCAGCGCTCAGCGGATGATACCGGCCGATGATTTCAATGAAACGACCGTCTCTTGGAGAACGTGAGTCTGTAACAACAACCTTATAGAAAGGGCGTCTTTTTGTTCCACCCCGCATCAATCGCATACGAACCAATTCTGCTTCCCCCTGTTATAGTCTCTTATATCGTATTTAGAAAGGAGGTTTCATCCCGGGAAAACCATCACCAGGAAGACCCCCGGGAATTTCGGGCATACCACCACTTACAATATCATTACCCGAAAATTTATCAAAAATTTGCGGATTTTTCGACATTTTTTTCATCATTTTTTTCATATTCTGGAATTTAGTGAGCAACCTGGAGACATCCAGAATGGTTGTTCCACTCCCTCTGGCGATCCGCTGCTTGCGGCTCCCGCTCAGAATACTGGTGTTCTTACGCTCAAAGGCAGTCATAGAATTGATAATCGCCTCTATCTTCACCAGTTCTTTATCATTGACATTGGCCTTCTTCATGGCCCCCATGCCGGGCATGAGCTGCATGATTCTGGAAAGGGAACCCATTTGACGGATTTTTCGCAGTTGATCTCGAAAGTCTTCCAGATTAAAGCTGTTTTTCTTCAGCTTCTTCTCCAGCCGCCGTGCCTCTTCCTCATCCACCACCTGTCGGGTATTCTCAATCAGGGTGAGGATGTCCCCTTTCCCGAGTATCCGGGATGCAACACGCTCCGGATAGAAAAGCTCCATCTCCTCGAGCTTCTCCCCTGTTCCTGCAAAGGAGATCGGCTTCCCGGTTACAGCCTTCATGGAAAGCGCAGCCCCGCCGCGGGTGTCGGAATCAAATTTTGTGAGCACCAGTCCGGTCAGGAGCAGCTTCTCATGAAAGGCGCTCACGGTCTCTGCGATCACCTGACCGACAGTAGCGTCAGCAACAAAGTAGGTCTCATCAAACTTGATCACTCTGGAAATCCGGACCAGCTCTTCCATCAGCTCATCATCGAGATGCATCCGTCCGGCGGTATCGACAATTATTCCGTTATATCCATTACGGTCCGCATACCGTTTGGCTTTGCGAACGATATTGACCGGTTTTTTGATTTTCAACGCCTCATCAAAAAAAGCAACACCAACCTGATCACAGAGCACTTTGAGCTGTTCCATAGCTGCCGGCCGGTACAGGTCTGTAGAAACCAGCAGGAAACGATAGTCCTTCTTATAACGGAGGGCGATCTTTGCCGCTGTGGTTGTTTTGCCGGAACCCTGCAGCCCGCAAAGGAGCAGCGCAAGCCGGCCTTTACGCAGTGAAACAGTGCTGCCCTCACCGCCCATAACACGCACCAGCTCATCATAGACGATCTTAATGAACATCTGCCCGGCAGACACACTGCGGAGCACCCTTTCACCCACAGCCTGTTTGCCGACATTCTCCACAAATTCTTTGACTACTTTATAATTGACATCCGCTTCCAGCAGGGCCAGCTTGACCTCCCGGATCGCATCCTGGATATTTGATTCAGTTATTTTGCCCTTACGGCCGAATTTTGAAAACAGGTCGTTAAAACGGGTCGTGAGTTGTTCGAACATATAAAAACCTGCTGCAACCGGATTGTATGCTACAATAAAATTACTCAAAAAGGGGTGGGCTGTCAATCGCCCCGGGCAATAGAAGAGCAGTTTATTAACAACAAAAACAGATCAAACTATGGCAGATCGCCTGCTCTGTGATCTAACCGGTCAACCGGAATTTCATAGAGCTGTCAACTGCACATTGAAATCCTGGAACGAATTTATTGTGAATCTGGAGAAGGATCAGATCCCTGTTGACAATAACTCTGTTGAGAATGCTATCCAGCCTTTTGTGGTAGGAAGAAAAGTCTGGTTATTCTCCGGCAGTCCAGCGGGCGTCCATGCAAGTGCAGCTCTGTAGAGCCTGATCGAAACAGCAAAAGCCGGCGGCCTTGAGCCCTGCTGGTACCTTGCGTTATCTTTTTGAGAACATGGTTCATGCTGAAACAGAAGAGGATTATAAGAAGCTGCTGCCATGGGAATCAACAGCAGAAGGGATCACAAAGTATAAAGAGCAGGATTACCTGCTATGCCATCCGCGGCTTTTTCTGTTATGTAGTGCGGTTAATGTAGCGCTTACGGCCTTTCCCTGTAGATCGCAAATACCTCTGAGTTTCCTGGGTTTTTGACCTCTGTTGCGCTACAATAAGCAGTATGAAAAAGTATAAAAAACCTGTCTGCAGCATCAGAATCTGCCTCCTGCTTATGATGGTCCCCTTAGCTGTAACAGCACAGGTAGCACATGGATCGGGAGGAGACAGCCCCCCCGGGCCTGTCACAGAGATCAGCGTACTCAACGGGAATGGCAATATGCTCCTCAGCTGGAAAAACCCGGATGACCACGACCTGGCATTCATCCGGGTCGTATTCAACAACCTCAATTGGCCGGGAAATATCCATGACGCAGCCGGCAAACCCTCTACCTCTGATGCCTCTGATGTAACAAATGCGGGAATGACGGTGAGGCACCGGATCTCTGGTCTGCCGCGTACCGGGGAAAAGGTATTCTACAGCATCTACACTGTCGATACTGCGAGTAACGCCACCCTCAGCTACAGCAATATCTACACCGTGAGCACCAGGTACGACACCGCACCACCCATCCCCTCAGGAGTGAAGATCACTCCAACCCGCACCACGCTGGAAATCACCTGGGACGCCTCGACCGCTATAGACCATTATAGCTACGCAGTATTAATCCACACGCACTCACCCGATCCAGCATCTGATGATCTGCTTATTGCCCCCAAGAGGGGCGTCCTCTCTACGAATACAATCGTCATCCAGAAAACCTGGCTGGGGCTTTCTGATGATCAGATAAATAATAATGAAGAACAGATATTCTATGTTTCAGTAGCAGACGTGGACTTCAACTTAACGCCAAGCGACAGCTGGTTCACCAATGCGGCGGATGCAGTACGCAAAGGAATCCGTGTTGTCTACAGACCGCAGACCAGCAACGCGGGCAGCAGCCCCCGCTCCACGGTATACAATACCTTCTTCCGGCCAGACAGAGGCGGGTACGCGCGAGTACTGGTCAACATGCCCTCAGACAACCACCTTGCCGTGAAAGTATACAGTATCTCCGGTACACTGCTGCAGACTCTGGTCAACAAACAGCTCACTGCCGGTGAGCATGAGTTCAGGTGGACAGGCACAGACGGCTCGGGGATAGTCAACCCCGGCGTCTACTTCGTGCATGCCCGTTCCGGTGGCCACAATAAGGTCCACAAAGTTATCGTGCGAAGATAGGCAGGGCGGCATGCCTCTAGCAGCCGATCACCTGCTGAGCGCTTTCGACCCAGCGCTGCATCCGCTTTCTGTCCCGGGATTCAGCGATCAGCCGCACCACAGGCTCGGTATTGGATTCCCGCAGATGGACCCATCCCGCTTCGAAATCAAAGCGGAGGCCATCCAGCTCGTTCAGTTCCATGGGCCCCTCGCCTGCGCTCCGAAACGCCTGTACCAGGGCCCCCCTGTAATCCACTTTCCCTCCGACCGGCAACTTGATCTTCTCCATGAAGTACAATGGAAGCCCTCCAGCAATCTCAGACAGGGGTCTACCCTCCATGGCCAGGAGATCCAGCAGCAGCAGCATCCCCACGAAACTGTCTCTGCAGGGGTTAAGCGCAGGATAGATGATCCCCCCATTGCCCTCTCCACCGATAGGCGCTTGCAGCCTGCGCATCTCCCCCAGGACATTGGCTTCCCCGACCTTTGAGCGACTGACCGATGCGCCAAAGCGGGCGGCCACGTCATCGTTGACCCTGCTGGTGGACATGTTGACCACAACATTGCCCTTCCCGCCCTTTTTATAGTAGGCGAGCAGGCAGAGCGCCAGTGTGAGCTCTTCAGAAAGAGGGACCCCCCTCTCATCCACAAGACAGAGACGATCGGCGTCCGGGTCCTGAGCAAACCCGACAGCTGCGCCACTCTTCTGAACCAGCCAGGCCAGCCCCCCAAGAGTATCCGGTCCCGGCTCCGGTGGTCTGGAGAAATGCCCTGTAACAGACTCATTGACCGAGACCAGCTCACAATTCAACCTCCCCAGAAAGAGCCGGTCCATCACAGCCCCGGCCCCATTCCCGGGATCAAAGGCAACCTTAAAGGCATTTTTTCGAATTGCATTCGCATCATAGTTGCTGAGAAGAAGATCAGCCTGCAAGGAGACAGCATCCTGGTCTCTGGAAAATGCTCCAATTCCTGGAGCCAGGGTGTACCTCTTCGGCTGTTCCAGAAGGCGGCTGAGTGCGTCAAAATCATCCTGCTCCAGAAAAGCACCCCCGGCCTTCACCAATTTGAGGGCGTTCCATTCCACCGGATTGTGGCTGGCTGTAACCAGGAGACCGCCTGCAAGCCCCTTTTCTCTGACGTACAGGAGCAGCGTCGGGGTGGGCACTATCCCGATATCGACCACATCGATACCTGCTGCTGCGAGCGTCCCCTCCACCAGCCGCTGATACAGCGGGCCGCTTATACGAGTGTCCCGACCAACCGCAACAGCCCCTGGACCAAGCCAGGCGGCAAAAGCCGCAGTATAGTTTACAACCACTTCAGGAGTGAGGCTCTCGCCCACTATCCCACGGATACCGGATACAGACGCTTTGAGGACCTCCATGCAGCCGCCCTAGGGGCTTTTTCCAGATACCCGTTTCGGGGCGATTTTTTTCACAGCAGCGGAGGGTTTCCTTGTTTTGCCCGGCTGCAGGGGCTTCTGCTTACCAGCTATAGAGTCCCTTGTCCCTGAATTAAATGGGTCTTCTTTTTTTACTTTATGTTTAACCATCAGCGCTTCAAACTCAACACCAGAAACAACCTCTTTGCCCAGCAATTCTCCGACAAGAACCTCAAGTGCCTTATAATTACTTTTAATCAGTTTCTTCGCTACTTCATGACAGGAATCAACAATTCTCAAAATTTCATCATCAATCATCTCCGCCACCTTTTCACTGTAGTCCTTATGGCGGGCTATCTCCTTGCCGATGAAAATCGGTTCTTCTTTCTGTCCGTATGTGCGCAAGCCCATTTTTTCGCTCATACCCCATTCGCAAACCATCGCTCTGGCCAGGTTAGTCGCCCGTTCGATATCAGAGGAAGCCCCACTGGTTATCTGATTCAGGGAGAGCGCCTCTTCTGCCACCCTGCCCCCCAGAAGGGTCACGATCTCCTCGAGCACATACGCTTTAGTCCGGCTATGCTTGTCCTGCTCAGGAAGAAAAAAAGTCAACCCGAGAGCCCTCCCTCTGGGGACAATGGTGATCTTATGCACAGGATCTGTATTAGGCAGAACATAGCCAACAAGCGCATGGCCGGCCTCATGATGTGCTGTATTGAATTTTTCTATCTCATCAATAACAATGCTGCGCCGCTCAGGTCCCATCATGACCTTATCCTTAGCGTCCTCAATCTCCAGCATTCCGATCTTCATCTTATTGCGGCGCGCGGCAAGCAGGGCCGCTTCATTGACCATATTAGCCAGATCCGCACCGGTGAAGCCCGGAGTCCCCCTGGCGATCACATTCAGTTTAACCTCTCTGGAAACCGGCTTGTCCCTGACATGCACATCCAGAATCTTCTCCCGGCCTTTGACATCAGGTGGAGCGACAATGACCTGCCGGTCAAAACGGCCCGGCCTGAGCAGGGCCGGATCCAGCACATCCGGACGATTGGTAGCGGCCAGTATAATCAGCCCCTCATTCGCTTCAAAGCCGTCCATCTCCACCAGCATCTGGTTGAGTGTCTGTTCACGTTCATCGTGTCCGCCACCGTAACCAGCCCCACGGGAACGACCGACCGCATCAAGCTCATCTATAAAAAGAATGCAGGGGGCTTTCTTCTTGCCCTGCTCGAAAAGATCCCGCACCCTGGAGGCACCGACACCGACAAACATCTCCACAAAATCAGAACCACTGATACTGAAGAATGGAACATTCGCCTCCCCGGCAACAGCACGCGCCAGCAGGGTTTTTCCGGTCCCCGGGGGCCCCACCAGCATGACCCCTTTAGGGATCCTGGCACCCAGCTTGCGGAATTTTCCGGGCTCCACGAGAAACTCGATAATCTCGGTCAGCTCCTGCTTCGCCTCTTCCACTCCGGCCACATCTGCAAAGGTGGCCTTCTTCTGATGGGCCTGGAACAGACGCGCCCTGCTCTTGCCGAAAGACATAGCCTTATTGCCCTGCCCCTGCATCTGACGGATCATCAGGAACCAGATAAAAAAGATCACAATCAGCCAGGGAAGAAGATTGAGCAAGATGGAAAGAAACGAGTTAGTCGACTTCGGCTTCCCCTTCACCTCCACGTTGTATTTTTCCAGCTCCTTGAGAAGCCCCGGATCACTATAAGGAATATAGGTCCTGTATTTCTTGCGGCCGGCATCATTTTTCCTGGTGTAGGTGATGTCCCTGGCCACGATAGTCGCCGTCCGGACATTAGACTTTCGAACTTCAATTTTAAATTGGCTGTAATCCCTGCTGGTTGTATCGGAAGAGGAGCTGGAATTGAACAGAAAAAAAGCGGCGATGGAAAACATCGCAAAAACAAGAAACATCACATTTCTGCCGGGACGCTGATCTTTGTTCGGAGGAAGAGGAACTCTATTTCTGTTATCATTATTACTCATAGTGAAAAAGACCCCATTATATCATTCTGGCTGCAGTTGTTATCCGTCTGTTTCATAGGAAGCAGAATATTCGCCTCTGGTTCAGGAATCAGTTCCAATATATTCAGCGACAAAATCCAGATCCCTGTACTTTTCTGAGAAATCCAGGCCATAGCCAAACACAAATTTGTCGGGAATAGTGAAGCCGACCCAGTCCGGATCAATATTGACAACCCGGCACTCCTTTTTATCGAGCAGGGTGATCACTTTGACGCTGGCTGGATTATGCAACTCCAGATAACGCTTCAGGTAATCCAGTGTTGCCCCTGAGTCAACGATATCCTCAACAATGAGAACATGCCTGTTTTCAATATCTGATTTCAAATCTTTGACAATGCGAACTTTCCCGCTGGACTTCATTCCACCGTGATAGCTGGCAGTGGCGATAAAATCCAGCTCATGCGGTACATCAAGCTTCCGACAAAGATCCGCAAGAAATATGAACCCACCTTTCAGGTTACAGAGCAGAACAAGGTCACAGCCCCGATATTCAGTATTCAGTACTTCCGCCAGCGCTGCTGTTCGCTCTTTGATCTCATCTGCGGAAATAAGAACTCTGTACGAAATTTTATCCATGAATCGTCTTCCATAATGCCCGCCTGATGTGCGGTTATTTCCCGGCTGTCCCGTTGCAGAAAGTCAACCGCAAAACCGGCCCATTGCCGGTCACAAGAACCCGGGGCACAAGCCTCACCATCTCCGGTTTAGAAGGAAGAAAAAAAGCAACTATACCACTCTGGTCCTCAAAAATAGTGCAATTCCTGCGCTTCTGGACCGGAATTTTAGCATCCGTAAGAAGATCACTGATCCCCTTTCGTCCGCCGCCTGTCAATGGGAACCGGTCCCCCGGTTTTCTGGAACGAATTTTCACCGCCCCGTGCAAAGACTCTCTGCTAAAAAAAAATATACCTTTTTTTGCATGGCCTTGAAAGTATTTTCTACTCAGGGAAGGCGGGAAAGCCAGCTCTTCAAGGAAAAAACTCCCCCCTGGATACCGATTCTCCCCCCTCTCCAGAACGCATTCAAAACCCTCCCCTTCAGAAATCCCCACTTTATCCAGAGTAAGGACCCCTCTATCTGTATATAGATACCAGCCTCCAGCTGCAAACCAGCTCCTGCGGCCATCATCAGAGAGGAATTTCTCAGCATTCATAAAAAAACCACTCCCTGGCATCCGGGGGAAACGAACGCACAGATAAACCAGATATCTTCTGAAAACCACCCTATCCAGACTTCTCAGCCGTTCCAGCGGAAGAGAGACCTCCTGGTCTTCGGTGAGACAGAGCGGCAGCCCATTCTTTTTAAACAGTTCTTCCCAGTATCTGTTCTCATCCGCTGCGAGAACAGATAATCGAGAAACCGCCTCTGCAAAGGAGGGCCACCTTGTTTTCAATTGAGGAAAGACCTCATTGCGGAGATAGTTTCGCCTGTAGTTCGCTTGCGCATTGCTGGAATCCTCCACCCACTTCTGTCCCACACTCTGAAGCCAATCGCGGAGTTCCCGGGCAGAGAAAGGCAGCAGAGGCCGAATGTATTTCCCATTCCTGGCCGGGATCCCGGCTAATGCAGCCGGAGCACAACCAGAAAGCATCCGGAGAAAAACGGTCTCCACACTATCGTCCCTGTGCTGCCCCAGAGCAATATAATCGGCCCCAACATCCCGGGCACTCCGCTCAAGAAAGTGGTATCTTTCCTCTCTGGCGACCATCTGCAGAGATCCCCTTCTCCGCTCAAGCAGTGAAAGGCCGTTAATGCGCTCTTCTGTTAAGGGAACAGAAAGAGCAGTGCAGAGTTCCCGACAGAAGATGGCCTCTGAGGCGCTCTCCTCACCCCGGAATCCATGATCCAGATGGGCTGCATAGAGCACGAAATTCGCGCTTCTGGAGAGATGGTACAAACCCAGAAGCAGAGCAACGGAATCTGCCCCTCCGGAAATCGCCACCATAATGGAATCGTCACGAATTACAGAGAGAGACTGTAGAGACAGTTCAAACTTTTTCAGGAAGGGGGCCATTGAAAATATTCATAGCCTTCTGTTTATCGTCCTTCACCAGCAGAGAGAGGGCGCCGGATACCCTGTCCAGAAGTTCTGGAAGAGTTTTCATCTGATCGCCTGTAAAGGGATCCAGGACAAATTCACTCAGGTCCTGCTCTCCGGAATGCGGATCGTCAACACCAACACGAACTCGGGGGAATTCGTTGGAATCGAGAGAGGTAATCAGAGATTTCAGGCCATTATGTCCGCCGTCAGACCCCTTATCCCTGATGCGGATAGTTCCGAAGGGAAGCCTCACATCATCACAGACAACGATGATATCCTGAGGCGGAACCTTGAGGAATGAGGCCATATACAGTACAGCCTCCCCGCTCAGATTCATAAAAGTCTGAGGTTTAAGAAGGATGATGTCCTCCTCCAGGAGGCTGAACTTTCTGTACAGAGTTTTTTTCTTCCTCTGATCAATGTGGACACCGAGCGCACAGGCAAAATGATCCACAGCCAGAAAACCCATATTATGTCTGGTTTTCTGGTATTTCTCACCCGGATTACCCAGTCCGACAATCAATTTCAAAACAAACCCCGTATCAATTATTTAACCGGAGAATGCGACGCGCTTATTCGACCTCTTCAGCTTCTACTTCTTCACCGGTCGCTTCTTCAGTATCGCTCTTCGCACCCGCAACAATGATAACCACAGTTTCCGGGGATTCGATAGGGACAACTCCTTCCGGGAAAGTGATGTCAGAAACATGGAGAACCTGATTGACATCCACTTCGGAAACATCAATTTCAATCTCTTCCGGGATATCTCTGGGCAAACACTCCACCTGGATCTCATGGGCATAGTGCTCCAGGAGACCGGCATTGATCCGGACCCCGATCGGTGTACCTTGAAGTTTGATAGGGATCCTGATGTGGACTTTCTTACCGCGGACAATTTCATAGAAATCGATATGCGTGAGTTTTCCTGTCACATCATCAACCTGGTACTCTTTGATAAGAACCTCTTTCGCCTTACCTCCCTTGATATCAAGGTCAATGAGGACATTCTCAGAAATCTGCTTGAAATTCTTCTGAAAAACAGCTTTATCAACAGCGAGCATTACAGGCTCCTTACCACCATACATCACTGCTGGAATAATTCCAGCGGAGCGCAATTTCTTGCTGACACCCGTTCCAGCTTTTTCTCTCAGATCTACGCTCATTGAAATCTTCTTCACGAAACAGATCTCCTTCTGATTTCCTGCGGCCAGGAAACAACCGCCGGGTATTCCATGCAAGCTTCAATTACATTCCATTAGCTGCAGATCGCCCTTCACTGCAGAATAATATGATAGAAGAAAAGATAGCGAAAGCTGAAGCCTCAGTCAAGGCTTGCGTGGTCTTTTCCCGGGAGATTTGCCAGGCCGATCTCATGGCTAAACCTCAGAACGGATAATCACCCCGAAAAACCTCTTCAGCCGGTCCGGTCATCAGCACTGGACCGGAGCCATTCCATTCCAGGGTGAGCTTCCCGCCCGCTAACTCCGCTTCCAGCTCACCAGTATGGCCATACAACAGGTGCATCAGGACAGCAACCGCTGATGCGCCGGTACCACACGCAAGCGTCTCACCACTCCCCCGTTCCCAGGTACGAATCCTCACCCCGCCGTTGTCCAGACGCTCTGTGAACTCGACATTGCTCCTTTCAGGAAAAAATGGATGAGTTTCCACCAGAGGACCGATCCGTTCCACCGGATAGGAGGCGCAGTCGTCTACAAACACCACACAATGGGGATTACCCATGGAAACCACAGAACCAACAATGGACTGTATCTCCCCGCCCTCCGGAAGAGGGATCATCTGCTGCAGGCAGGGCACACTGACCGGATAATCTGGAGTAAAGGGAATGCGCTCAGGTTCGAGTACAGGCTCTCCCATCTCCACCCTGACCCGCTCCACCCGCCCCCCTTCTCCGGTAAACAC